>Ga0247837_1001248_pt1 | contig 54145 bp, 41 predicted proteins | sample LaCtaG_2_FD_187115 | JGI IMG/M metagenome (GOLD analysis project Ga0247837, IMG submission 187115) | Freshwater microbial communities from meromictic Lake La Cruz, Castile-La Mancha, Spain - LaCruzMarch2015_14.5m | ecosystem: Environmental > Aquatic > Freshwater > Lake | place: Spain: Castile-La... | reverse complement strand
TGCCCACCGCCAGCCACCGCTGGATACCCGAGGCGAAGAAACTTTACAATTGGAATGAGGAAACTCATTTCAATATGACCGAAGAAAATGCCGCAGCCATCCGTTCGTGGTTGCCCAACATTACCCAGCTGGGGTTTTTTGGGGGAGAACCATTGATGAGCGATGAGAACATAGCGCTGATGCGCCACTGTGTAGAAACAGGACATAGCAAGCACATCTCGCTACTGCTCAATACCAACGGCACGGTGTATACAGACGAGATTAAAGACCTCTTTCTCCGATTTAGAAAAGTGTACATCAACTTTAGCATTGACGATATAGGCGAGCGGTTTGAATATCAACGCAATGGAGCCAAATGGGATGAAGTGGTGGCCAACATGAAATCGTATCTCCGCTATGGAGGTAGCACGGATAAGGATACCATCGAATGCAAAATATGCTGTAGTGTTACCAACATGAACATCTACTATTTTCCAGAGTATTTTGCCTACATGAACACCCATTTTCCGGGTATGCCCGTGTATTGGAACTTGGTATACGAACCTTGGGAGTTCTCCATAGAGCTATTGCCCGAAAGCTTGAAAGACATAATTCGCCACAAGCTGCGCCACTCTATAGCCACTACCTATACGCTAGACGAAACCAAGACCAAAACAGTAGAAAACCTCATTACGTTTCTAGATAATACGATAGCTAAAGATTTCAATGGTTTTTTGCGTAAAATAAAACTGCATGATGCCTACCGAAATGAAGACTTTGCCCACACCTTTCCTGAGTGGTATGCACTTATACAGGCAAACACGGAGCGCAAAGCGCTATCCGAATAGAACGTAGCAATCCATAACCATCTGAATCTTCAACACCGCTTGGGCGAACTGTGTGCGTTGGTTGAATACCTCCATTTTTTCCTCAACATCGCCCAATATCAGATTTCGGATGTCATTTTCTAGGGCTCGGAAACCACTTGACTTTCCAGTCTTCGCGGAACAGAAATAGTCCTTCATCCACGTTTAGCTGAAGCAGCATTACCCGCTGCTTTGTTTTGGGCTTGAGCAATATGGGCAATACGATGGGAAATTCTTTCTTTTTAGTAATTACATCAAAATATGTGAGATTTAAGAGAAGAAAGGTAGCACATCGGTAGTTAAGTATAACACATCAGTAACTACGCGTAACACATCGGTGATAAAATCAAACACATCGGATGTCTAATGTAAGTTAATGTAGTTAAAGCGCATGATAATTGCCAAGTTCGGGTTGAATGGAAACAAAGGAAGTGCATCGTTGGGGCGAGGTTCTAACGTGTTTCGCCTCGCCCCCAAACCTTTGGTCTAGTCCTGTTTGTTTTAACGTTTGCCACCCCGTTGCACTATTCTGCAACGGGGTGGTTTGTTTATACTCCTTATGCTCCCAACAAGCGCTTTGGGCATTCGTTATTTTTGGCAAATGCTTGGTCGGTTATCTCCAATTCGTTTAGTGGTGCTGTCGTGCGTGTTTAGCTTAGTACTGGCCGAAGTGGTGTTGCGCCTATTGGGCACGCAGCTCACGTTTGTAGAAGAAAAGGGCAATGGGTATCAATCCAGTTTTGGTATTACTTCAGATTCGCATTACTGCATTTATGAACCTTATCTTAACCATCGCCATACCAACCAAGATTTCAGCTATGCCATAAGCACCAATAAGCATGGCTTTGTTGGTGCTACACCTGCCGAAAAAAAGACACAATTTCGAATTGCCGTGCTTGGCGATTCGTTTACAGAAGGGGTAGGCGCACTTTCGCCTGATAGTTCCTACCCTGCGTTGTTGGAAAATCTATTGGCCGCTCAATATCCAAACCTAAATGCCGAAGTGCTGAACTTTGGTGTGGGAGGCAGCGATGTGGTATTTGAAACGCGGTATCTAATAGATTCCATGGCTCAATTTGAACCAGACTTGATTTTAATGACATACAACAACTCAGACCTTACGGATATTATACAATGGGGAGGGGCGGAGCGATTTCATAAAGACGGTACCACACTTGCACGCCAATTGCCGTGGTGGTCTTGGTTCTTTCAACACCTGCATCTGGTTAGAATTTTGGTTTCAAATGGCTTGGGCTATGACGAAGAGCTATTGATGCATTCCGAGACTGTTACCAAAGAGTTTGCTCATGCAGAAGATGTGATTATTGAATCTGTGGTAGAAGCAGACACCTATAGCAAGCAAATAGGTGCAAAATTTATGGTTGTGCTCATGCCTTTTGCAAATGATTTGGTAAGCGAAAAGAAAAAAAAGAACTGACATTTAGCCGATTAGAGGCTCGTATCAATTCCAAAAATATTGCCTGCACCAATCTCTTTTATCCTATGAGTCAGGTTATAAACGAGTCATCCTTACCCCAGTATTCCTGGTGGAAATATGATGGGCACTACAAGCACACAGGATATTTGCTCGTTGCTCAACGTGTGGTCAATAGTCCTGAGTTGAAAACAGCTCTCATGGCACAATAATTCTCATTGATAGCTTTTGTTGCCATGGCTGCTATTGTCTTTGGGTAGTTGCTCAAGGGAATAATGTTCGCGAATGCCACGAAATATGCCTTTTGCCATTTGATGGTAGCCTCGGCTATTATGGTGCCCATCTAATGCCCAAAAATAAAGGTGTGTATTTTGGGCGGTCATTCCCACAGAGTCACGGTAAAAAGGCAACAAGTCGAAATGATAAAACACCGGATTGGAGCGCACAAAAGCATCAAAAAAAGAAAAATCATACCGATAGGCATTGCTATCAATTTCTCCACGATCGGGTCGTTTCACCAAAAGAATCTTAATGTTGTGCTGTTGTGCTACCGCAGCAATGCCATCAAATATGCCGTTCCAAAGGGGTTCTAGTTCCTGCATGGCATTTTCGTATTCTGCTTGTGTGCGCAACAAATAGTTGTAGTGCAATCCAAACATCCCAGAGCACACTGTGCGGGCAGCATAAGAGGAAGCGTAAATCCATTCGAACCAAGGTTTTTCGCGTCCCTTCCACCCTTTAGAATCAAACCGCTCAAGCCCACCACGCGACAACACATCGGCCATCAAATCGCCTGTTCCATAGGATAGAACAATTACATCGGGATGCAACGGAATGCCCAGATCGCGCAATTGGGTGTAGCAAAATCCAGGGTCGTTGGCGCATACTCCAAAGTTTTGAATATGAACTGAAGCCCCTGTTTCCGCAAACAATTGTTCGAGTAGTGCAGGATAACTGGAATCAGATGGTGCGCCATCGCCTTCGGTATACGAATCGCCATAGGTTTGAATAAGTACAACACTATCCGATTGTAGCTCAAAATAAGTATCGCTAAACCCCAAACTGTTTGTAGTTCGCGAATAGCTGAACTCAGGCCCCTGCAGCACATGTGTTTGGTTTGGGGTCCATGTTCTATATATATCTGCGCTGCCATTGTCGCACACCGGCACATACATGCCATTGCGCAGTTCTGAATAGGTTTGGAATGTTCCCGAAAATCGGAGAGCTAATTCAATTGCTCCAAGGCTAAAAATAGTTGACATGACTACCAATCGCACTTCAACACGGTAATTGCTGAGTTTATTAACGAGCCCAATTGCCAGTTCAGATACACTTATAATTAACATGCCTAAACCAGCATAAAAAACCATGCTATGTTTCCAATTAAAGTAAACCGAGGGTTGATTAAAATAGAGTTGCAACACCAATAACAACATAAGGCTAGCCAGAGCTACTATGCTCCAAAGGGCAAGTTTTGTGTTAAATACTTTCACAACCGTACCATTTCTATAACCTTGCTGAAATACTGAAAAGGCTTACTATTGCTTTTACACTAAACATATATTCTGGGAGTTCTTTTGTACTATTGATACACCGTAAGCGTTGCTTGTTTGCCATCTTCAATTCCCAATTCTGGCCTAATCAAAATTAGTACTCTTCTTCTAAAGAAAAGGACCTTCACTGCTAGCATAGCTAGTATTATAGGTTTTGGCCTAGCATTTCTGCTTTGCATTTATGTGGTTTGGGAATTGTATTGGTTCACCAAGGTGGGGCTCGCCTTTATTAAATGGCATACTCATTTGGTGGCTACTGCCCTTGCAAGTATGCTATTAGTGCTTGGCATTCGTTTGATTCTAATTCGCTATTTGGGCAAAGGAGATGAACGCACATGGTTAGTTCCTTCTTCAATATGGTTGGCACTTATGCTGTGCGAAACCTTACTTATTACTACGGGATTCAATCAAGAATATTCCGAAGAACGTTTTGGATCCTATCAATCGCCTTTCCAAAATTTTCAAGAGAACATCTATAACGTTTTCCACGCCAATGATACGGGCTATTTTGCTGGTCCAGAATTTAGTTACGCCATTCCGTATAATTCCTTGGGGTTCACCGGGGTTGAGTGGCCTTTGCAAAAAGACAGTTCTAAACTGCGCATTATTTGTGGTGGAGATTCGTTTACCGCAGGCGATGGTGCTCCGATAGACTCATCCTATCCAAAACTACTTGCCGGCCTGCTAACCAATCATGAAATATTGAATGCAGGCGTATGTGGTAGCGACCCTGTGTTTGGATACAAAAATTTAGAAGAGCGGATTTTACCCTATAAACCGGATGTGTATATCCAAACAATTGCGATGGGCGACTTACGTTCAGATATAATAATACGCGGAGGCTTTGAACGGTTTAAGGCAGGTGGAACTGTTCAATTTAATTCACCCCCGTGGTGGGAAACTATCTATGCCCTAAGTTACACAGGCAGAATAGTATTTCGTTTGTTCAACCTAGCACCAGGAGCAATGCCTGATCTTGATGACAAAGAGTTTATTGCAAATACAGATGCTATTTTAGAACAGCTATCCATCAAACTACAGGCAATAGCGCAGGCAAACAATTTTCAAGTTATTCTCGTGCTTTTACCCGAAAAATCCGACCTGCAAAATGGGCAATATGGATATAATTTTAAAGGGTTTCAAAATCAAGTTTCGCAATATTCCAACTTGCATTTGATGGATTTACTGCCGTGCTATGAAAGCTATGCTGAAAAGTCGAACATACCACCGTTATCGTATTATTGGAGTATTGATGGGCACCACAATTCGGATGGGTATCTTATGATGGCGCATTGCATTTCCAATTTTATTTCGAAAAACGAATCGAAGTTTATACCTGCAGTACATGGAAACGCTGTAAATTCTACAAAAATTAACGCCTACTGATTTTTACTTGCGTTTCTTTGCATCATGAGTCGTGTAGCCATTTGCACAATTAGCACTTCAAGTCACCTATTTAAGGTACAGGCACTTTTTGATGGGCTTAGCGCGCTTACTGCGGCCAATATGCACTGCTTGGTAACATCAGATTTAGTTCCAAAAACTAAAAACCACATTACATACCATGGATTAGATGAATTGAAAGACCAAACGAGCCAAGCCATACGAGCCAAATATCAAGGCAACGAATTGCGTTGGGCATGCAAGCCTTTGTTTCTGAAGCGCCTTTTAGATAGCGGATACGACAGTGTCATCTATGTTGACAATGATGTTTTCTTTTACGCATCACCCGATTTCCTATTTGACCATTTGAAATCAGACAATATTCTTTTAACCCCTCATTTTTATCCCGCTGACCCGAAAGAAGATCAGTTTTGGCTAGAAGCAAATTTTCGAGTTGGCCTTTTTAATGCGGGATTTATTGGTGTTTCAAAAGATGCATCAAGTGCTTTAGAGTGGTGGGCCAGTTGTTGTGCATACAACGTAAAACAGTCGGGATGGAGGGGTCTATTTGATGATCAGAAATACCTAGACTTATTTCCTGTATTATTTGAAAAGGTTCATATTCTGAAACATGCGGGATGCAACGTTGCAGGGTGGAATAAAAAACAAAGTGCTAGAAGTGTGGACAAAAATGGAGCGCTTTTGTTAAAAGAACAATGGCCTTTGGTATTTATTCACTTCAACGTTTTTACATTTCGGGCTATAGAAAGGGGTTGGGACCCTTTGTTGCTTCCATACTTACGCACCTATTTGGACTGTCTAATTAGCTTCAATCCCAATTTCTCGAACGAACAGGAAATTCAATTAACGTTATCTGATTTTTTCAGATACCTGCGCCACTTATTTTGGAAACTCTCTCGATTAGCAGATTAGAATTGACCTAATAAAACAAAATTCTAAGCTACTTAGCCCAAAATGATTTCTACCAACTTTTCCGTTTTGAGTGCAAAAATGGGGTTCCTTTCAAACTTAAACGTTCGTCAGGTTTATGTGCTATTAATTCTTTTCACAGGTCTACTATATGGAAATACCCTATTGAATTCTTACAATATGGACGATACGTTGGTAACCCAAAATCATCCGTATACCGCTAAAGGTTTTGCTGGCATTTCCGACATTCTAAAATCGCCATACTATTCGGACGATATGGGATATAACTATGAGTATAGACCAGTTACCCACATTTCATTTGCGATAGAACATCAGTTTTTTGGGGAGCATCCCGGGGTGAGTCACGCAATTAACGTATTGCTATATGGGCTAACAGCAATTCTTATGTTCTATGTATTGCAGCTTCTATTTCCTGTTTTAGGTCTAGTATTTACATTATTAGTATCCCTGCTATTTATTGCCCACCCATTACACACTGAAGTGGTCAGCAGTATTAAGAATCGAGATGAAATTCTTTCGTTGCTTTTTGCATTGCTATCGCTAATCTATGCCCTTCAATTTCTTAACCGCGGCACTTGGTGGAGGTGGATTTTAGTTCCAATGTTTCTTTTGCTTGCCTTGCTGTCTAAAACATCAGCAGCATCCTTTATGCTAATTATTCCTTTTGCTTGTGCGCTTCAATCCACATCTAGCAGGAAATATGCTGCAATTTTAGTGGCTTCTTTTCTTTCATTGTTAGCATTTATCGAATTACGAGGATACTCATGGGTATGGTTCAGAAATTCGTTACTTCTTCTTTCATTTTGCTATCTGGCACTGTTGATGTATCAAAAATTTATTACTCAAGAGAAAGGATATCTCAAGAGAATACTATACCCGAAAGGGTGGCCAAAATTTGAAATCAATCAAAAATTAATCTTCCCTGCGTTGGGGATGATTGATATCATACTAGCGGTTTTGGTTATCTCCTTTTTCGTTTTTGGATTGCAGTATCGAGAATGGAAATTTGAGTTGTTTCCCTATCAAATTTTAATTGTTCCGTGGTTTTTTCTCCAATTTCTTCCGTTTTGGACAGGGCAATACAGAATTAGTTATCTACTGCTGTCCATATTTATGCTAATGGTACTGTCCTATCCATTGGACCTCAAGGGAACAGGATTTTTGCTTATGATTTATGTACTAGTCCTAAAAAAGAGCGTTGATTTATTGAGTAAGGGCGTCATAAACCTGATAATTACTGGGCTTGTAGTTGCGAAGTGCATGGAAGAGTTTTTTGATACCAGCTGGGGTCCTCTAGATATTTTGACCAGCTGGCCTTGGCCGTATGCAGGTATCGTTTTTTGTTTGCGTTTTCCGCTGTTTTACGAAAAGTATAAATGGTGGATTTGGACTGTAGTCGTAATCTTTTTAGCTGCAGTACCAATTATCGACTATCGCATGGATTATTTAGCCGTAGCGGTCTCAGCAATTTTTGCCGCGGTGTATTTCACAAACAATTGGCCCAAGAAATGGCCTCAAGCGGAGCATGTTCTTCCCGTTTTGATTGTCCTATTTTTTTCTTTAGAAGTTTTGCGTTTTGAGGATTTTTTCAAGCCCGAGGCGTTAACAGAGACCGCTATTAATTTGAACGAGCTAAAGTATGAAAAGAGAGTTGAAGAAGCTACCTCAATCTTAGAAGATCGTCCATTGGATTTTGCAGAGTATCCGCTAAAATCAGAAGCATCATGGAACGTGAAGATTGGCACATCTGCGGGGGTTTTACTTCACTATTTTAACAAAATGATAGTCCCTTGGCCAATGGGATTTTATTATGGCTACAATATGATTGATGTAATTCCTATATCTAATTCAAAGGCTATATTGTCGTTGGTTTTACACGTGTTTTTAGCGTTGCTCATGCTCTGGTTTTGGAAAACGCATCCGCCCCTTAGTTTCGGCATTGGTGCATACTTGTCATCCATTTTTTTATTTTCAAATTTATTCACTCCAGTTGCGGGTATGGTAGGCGACAGGTTAACCTATGTGGCTTCATTTGGATTTATCTTGGCCTTTGGCTATATTCTTTGGTTACTATTTCAGCGTTTGCCCCAAGGTGGTAAACTGATATTTGCGACACTTATTGGATTTGGGCTAATTACCTTTTCGGTTTTAACTGTGGTTAGAAATACGCATTGGAAAGATCGCCTAACCTTAATGACGTTCGATATTTCTTATTTAAACAATTCGGCTCAGGCACACAACCAACTGGCACGTGCTTTTATGGAAGCTTCATTTTTACCTGAAGAAAAAAATAACGCTCTTGAAATGAGAAATAATGCAGTTATCCATTTTAAGAAATCGCTAGAAATTTATCCCGATTTCTTCAACGTTTGGTACGATTTGGGAAGAACCTATATGATTTTAAACAACCCTGCTGCTGCCATTTCTTGCTATAAACAAATGATTCAAATTGATTCCACTTACATAGATGCATATATGCTCGCAGCCTCCAATGCCGAACAAGTAGGCGATTTTGCTCTAGCAGAAGAGTATTACAGAAAATCAATACGAAACTTCCCAAATATGGTGGATGGATATACTGGTTTGACAGGTTTTTTGATTAAAACTGGAAAACTAGAAGAAAGTAAGGAAATTGCATTACAGGGGTTGGAACATCATTCAAACAATCAGACACTTATTCAAATGCTATTAAGAGTTTCGGAATTAGAAAAAGACACAGCCAGTGGTATAAAGTACTGGGATATGCTACAAAAGCTGAAATAGAATGCCAAACAAGATTCGATAAACACATGTTGAAGCAACAAATTCTATCCAATACCCAATTAGACAAACTTTTATTGAAAGATGGATATGTGATTGTACCATTTCTTAACCCTTCGACTATTGCTCAACTAAAATCCTTTTTCTCCGCTCATCATCCAAATGGAATTGATGGGTTTTATGCAACTGCTCATGCGCAAGACATCCGTTTTCGCAACAGCATGAACAATGAAATTAGACAAAACTTCGAAGAGCCTATTTCAAAGTATTTTCAAGACTGTCGTCCTTTGGGAGGTTCTTTTGTAGTGAAATCTAAAACAAACACCAACCGATTACACCCGCACCAAGATTGGAATATTGTGGATGAAGCTAAATTTCGCTCCTTCAATATATGGGTTCCTCTTGTCGATTTAAATCAGTCCAATGGAGCCATTCGGGTTATGCCCAGAAGTCATAAATGGGTAAATAGTTTTCGTGGGCCCAACATCCCAGATAATTTTGATAATGTGAGAGAGCATATCTGGAATAAAATGATTCCGTTATACATGAAGGCTGGCGAAGCGCTTATTTACGATCATCGGTTGTTTCATGCCTCCGACCCCAATCAAACCAACGAATTACGGATAGCCGCTGTATTCGGGATTATTCCTCAGAGCGCTGAAATGCTATATTATTTCGGTAAGGAGGATAAAATTGAAGTGTATGAAAGTAGTGTCGACTTTTTTATGAATGGTGACATTCAGAAAGGCAACGAGCAACTCACGTTAAAGCATATACTAACGCCTATTTCTAATCGAGTAACTGTGCCAAGTTTGTACAAAATGCATTGGTTTCAATATCTCAATCCATTTAATTAAAGAGTTGACTCCGCACATTCTTCTTATTGATTTACCCACTTTTCCAAAGGGAACTGTCAGTTTAAGTTTGCCGTATTTGGCAAGTATTCTTGGCGAAGGCTATAGCATTAAGATAATTGACCTCAACTTTGATACAGAGAAAACTGCCATAGAATTTGCGGGTTCAAACCAGCCAATTATGGTGGGAATAAAAGTGAGTTCCCAAAACCATCATATTGCCCAAAGGATTTCTAATCTTCTAAAAACCACTTGCCCGTCAACAAGTATTGTTTGGGGAGGAGAATATCCTACACTACTTCCAGACTCATGTTTGCAATACACCCACACCATTGTAAAAGGCCTTTTTGATAGCGTGGCCGAGGATTTTTTAAAAGACCTGAGGGCAGGAACATTGCAAAAAGTGTATGAAGGAGGCAACAAAACATTGCCTGAAAAATGGTCCGCACCCAATTGGGATTTAATTGGTAATTTGAAACGTTACAATCAATTTATGGGCTTGCCGCTAGAAACTACTAGAGGCTGCACAGAATCGTGTACCTTTTGCATGGTACTTATAATGCAACGCAAACACTACCATAAACGGCCACTGACAGCAATAGCAAACGAAGTTGCAGCTATCGGGCACAACTTCATCAATATTATTGATTATAACTTCGGGGTAGACAGAGAGCATGTGGTGGGCGTTTGTACGATTATTAAACAATCGAAAGCACTAGGTTTTATGGCCGAAATGACCATCGAACTGTTAGACGATGATGAGGTGTTAAAAGCCTTAAGTTCAGCCCGGTGTAAAATGGTTTATTGCGGATTAGAAACGATAGATGAAATCGCATTAAAATCGGTTGGAAAGGACAGAACCAACCATATTGAAAATTACAGACGCATTATCAAAAAGGCGCAGAAAGCAGGTGTAAACGTGGCTTCGGGTTTCATTCTAGGTATGGAACACTCCACATTGGATTCGTATCGAAATACAGTTGCCTTTTTTAAAGAAATGAGCGTTATATATGCTAAATTCACATTTCTAACATTTAATCCAGGCACAAGGTCGCAAATGTTCTATCGCAAAAAAGGGCGCTTCATTACCGAAGACCCCAAACATTACGATGGCAACCATCTCACTTTTTTGCCCGAAGGAGTTTCTGCCGAAGACACATACAACGGAACACGTTGGTTTATTGGTAATTTTTACTCCTTCCGTTCTATCATTAATCGATCGATGAGGTTGCCCATACCTCTACATCATCGTTTGTCCTTTATTCTTTTCAATCTGTGTTATCGCGAAGTTTACTTAACTTGGCTAAAAGAAGATGCCTTGCAAGAGAACTGGAATTCTGATGTCTTATTGGAGCGTGTCTATCAGAAAGGGTGGAAACTAAAATTTGCTGAAACTTCCCTAATCCTGCTTTGGAAAGGTCAAAGAGCAATAACGTGAAGAAAAAGGTTATTTATGCATTGGTTACATTAACATTGCTAGCAGCAGTGCTATCAGTGGTTCTTAAGTATTCCGAACTTTTACCCAACGCTGAAGCGTCAGGTCTACCAGAGAATTTCAATGCACTAAGCAGACAAGAACAAGTGCTTGTTTGTGCAAGTTGCCACCCAAATCAGTACGAGAATGAAATGGCTGGACCGCATGCTAATGCTTATTCGAAATTGATGCTTCACGTTAATGAGCTAAAATCCACTAATTATCCTCACCAATTTTATAGCAGTTTTATCAACGGATTAAATGACAAAGCATGTACTTCGTGCCATGCGACAGATAATCTTTTCGAAAGTTATTTCACCTCTGCAGATAGCGCACATCCAAAACAATGGAAAGAAAATCAACCCTTTCCACTTCCTTCAAGCCGGGTGGAAAAATCGTCATTCTCCACAGGTGTAGATTGCATCACCTGCCATTATGATGGCAAGAATGTGTTGGCTGGAAATGGATTTAACACCACCCTTGATTTGGATGAAAAACTAACCTGTAACCCTAAAAAATCTATTGTATTAAGTTCAGATATTAGTTGCATGCCTTGTCATCCAGACAATCGAGTGAGCGAAACCTCGCTTTATTATCAAGGAATTTCCGACAAGGATAACTGCATTTCATGCCATCAAGAACGTGATAAAACCGGCAAAGGCACACATTATTATTATTGGAAATACGATTCGAAAGAACGCGCAGAAGCTAATCCTATGTTAACCTTTTATGCCCCAAAAGAGATTTCATTGAAAGGGAACACTGCGCTAATTCGTTGGAAAAACACCCAACTTCCACACGCAACAGGGCAATGTCCAGAAATGGTAATCAGTATTGATGTGCAAGACGGTGAGGGAAAATCTAAAGGAAGCGCAAACCTTCGTTTCAATAGACGAGATTATTATGGGGCAAAAATGTTACAGTTCTTTGGCGGCAATCAATTGCCTGGAATCTCAGGAATATTGCCTGAATTGCACTCCACCGATACTGTGTTGGTGATACCGCTGACTGATGTCAATCCGAATTCTCCCTTGTTTGTAGATGTGAAAGGACGAAGCAAAACCCAATATTGGATTGAGGACTCATTAGGCGTAATTCGCTATCAACATCGAAGTCAAATACGGTAATTAACTCTAGAATTAAGGCAACTTAATCTCTACAGGAACACCATAGGCAGTGGCACCATTGGGCACATCCTTATTTACATAGGCATTTGCGCCAATAATGCAATTGCTTCCAACAGTTACTCCAGGGTTTATCATCGCATTAAGACCCACAAACGTGAATTCGCCAATGGTAGCGTTACTTACAGCGCAATGAGCGCTGAAAAACGTGTATTTTCCTACATGTACATTATGCGCAATTGCTGTATAGGCATAGATTATTGCACCTTCATCAATGATGGCATCTGCACTGATGTTGGCAAAATGCATTATGACAACATTACGGTCAGATATGATGGAAAACTCTTTATTAACCATTGCAGTCGTGCTAATGTAGGATACTGGTTTGCCGCCCAATTTTTCCAAACTAACTACTTGATTTGCTCTATGGTGATTGTTTCCAATAATAGAGAAAAACTCAGGTCCTTTTGCTCTAAAATACTGCATTGCGGCCTCGGGACCAACAACTAAATTGAGTCCGTGTTTCTTAAAAAAAGGGAGGTTAGAATCGTCTTGTAAATCGGTATAAAACGTTACTCGATTTTTACCAAACTGATTGAGAATGTCGATAAGCGCATCCTTACAATTTCCACCTAATCCAGCTACTAGCATGTTGTTGGCTTATTAAAGTTGATTTTTGTTGGTTACCAGAACAGACAAACACTTCACGAATAAAGCTGTAGTACCCAAATTAGAAGCATTAAAACGCCCAATACAACTGCTCCAACTAACCAATGTTTGATGCTTAGGTAACGCATAAAGCGCATTCCGTAGTCCACTTTTTCTCGTAACGTCCATCCAGAACTGTCGAGTAAATCGCTAGAGCGTACAATAGGGTGAAAATAAGTGCGTTTGGATAATCGTAGTACTTCCAATTGAATAAGAATGCGGTCGAAGTCACTAGTGCGAAGTCGGTCGCTTAAGGAATGATGCATAGCTCCATAATCAAACCCTCCTTTTGGGAGTTTGGGAAAAAGCAATTGAAGAATGTAGAAATACGCTCTAGATAGTTGGCTTTGCATGGTTTTGTCCATATGCTTTTCTCGATAGGCCACTCCAAGATCATAGCCCTGATTTGCTATGGCATTATAAATAGGCCCAATGGAATCAAGAGGGTTTTGAAGGTCGCATGTTGCGAAGAATACTACTTTACCATTACTGGCCAAAAGTCCAGTTTGTAGAGCTTTCACTTGCCCTTTATTGGTATCATGAGCGATTAACTTCACTTTAGAATTTTCTTCAACTAAGCTCTTTACTACAGATTCAGAAGTATCTGTAGACGCATCATTTACAAAAATGAGTTCATAATTTTTAGTTCCAATAGACTTCGCTATGGTGTCGCAAGAAATTTCATAAACTGCCCGAATAGAGTTTTGCTTGTTGAAAACAGGAAATACAATAGTGAGGTCGTACATATTCAGAAGGGCGGTCAAATTTACTCCCTTTCTTTAAGCGTTTCTTTGCAGAGCAATGCCTCATTCCGCCAACGTCAAAGTATTAAACAGCTATACGCGCACTGCATCAAAGCAATGCAAGGTGTTTTGCCCATCCACAATAGATGAATTGCACGAAATTGTGGGTCAACTTGTCCATCAAAGCGAGCCGTTTTGTATGATGGGTGGTGGCAACAGTTTTGGAGATGTATTTATTCCGCGCCAAAGCCACGTAATTGATTGTTCGGGATTAAACACAATTACATCTTTTGATTCTCAGAACGGGAGAATTGTTGTGCCATGTGGTATGCATTCGGGGCCATTAAGTGCTATGCTATTAAAAAATGGCCGATATTTAACGGGATCTGCAGGTTCACTTACCAATACTATTGCGGGAGATATCTCTAGCAATGTAAACGGTAAGGACTCTTGGAAATACGGAAACTTTAGTGCCAATGTTGTATCCTTTGTGCTTCTTACTCCTAATGGTGAAATAGTCCGCGTAGATAGAGAGCATCCCGAATTGTTTTGGGGAGTAATGGGTGGACTTGGCATGTTAGGCATCATCACTTCTGTTGAGGTAGATTCCACTCTTGCACCATCAAATCATCTAATGGTAGACCGTTTGGTAACCACTAATTTGGATGAAACAATTCGCGCATTTTATTCCCTGCATGAAGATGAATGGGATTTCGCTTATGCTTGGGTTGATGTGCTTGGAGTTACTCCAACAATTGGAAGAGCGGTGGTAGAACGCGCTCGTTTTGATACCACCAAACATGATGATTCCATCACCAACTCGTTTAAGCCTAAATCGCGAATTGTTGGATTAAAAGACGATCACTTTTGGAACTTATATCGCAGTGTTCAGTCAGCATTGCGCTTTACTAATAGCGACCGAAAAATTGCAGCATTCGTAAATGCTTTCCACTACCATACCGTTCGGATGCAAAGAAAACAGAATGGTGGAATTCCAATAACCACCTATCAATATCCAATGCTTAAAGCCTTACCTAATTGGAATAAAGGAATTAGCAACCACGGCATGCAAGAGGTCCAAATGCTTTTCTCTGAAACACATTTTTCCACTGCTTTTTTTGAGGTTCACGCGCTGTTAAAACGCTACAATATCTATCCGCTAATCTGTGCTATTCGTAAACATAAGCCAGACAACGGCTTGCTCTCGTTTTCTGGCAATGGCCTTTCATTCACCATTAATTACGATCGCATTAGTTTTCCAAATCCGGGTGCTTGTTTTCGGATGGAAAGAGAATTGATGGCTATGGTAATTCAGTTTGAAGGGAAGGTTTATTTATCCAAATTTCCATACGTCACTTCTGATGAGTGCTCGGCAATGTATGCAGGAGTAAATGACATGAAGAGGCTAAAAAATAATCTCGACCCCAAAAATCTATTGGCTTCAAATACCTCGTCCCGAATACTCGGTTTTGGATAGAACTAATTAAATTAGTTTGATTTAAACATGCTCAAATTTCGAATACTACCTTGAACATATTCCGATTTGGAAATTATCCAGGTTAGGCCCTGCGACATTTGCATCCATACTTTAGGCATGGGCCGAATAAAATCGATGTAAAGAACCACACGTTCAGATACTGCATTGTTGAACGCATCGTGCACGAAGGTGTCATCAAATAGTAGCGATTTTCCTTCTTTCCAGTGATAGGTTTTATTTCCTAATCGCAATCCACACGCTTGTTCGGGCGATGGAACAACCACTCCCAAATGCAGCCGAAGGTATCCTTTGTAGGCACCTCGATGAGGTGCAATTTCAGCACCTGGTTTTAGCACCGAGAAAAAAGCAGTAGTGCAATTGGGTATTCCCGCAATGGCTTGAGCTGTTTTTGGACATGACTCCAACTGACCTTGCAATGGAATTCCGTAAAGTATAAATGGATAAAACGTCCACAGATTTGGGGAAATGACGTGCTGCTGCTCTTCAGAAATATCACGTATATCTGGAAGAATCTGTGGTGTTTCGGCCAATGCTAGATACTCGTGTTTAATATCTAGCCATTGTTTTTCTAACTGTTCCACCCAGATAAATTGGCTGGAATCAAAGACTGCATTTCGCGGCACAGATAGCGCAACTGGAATTTCGAGCAGTCGAATTACCCCTTTGCCCAACAAAGCAGTGATTTGATATACAATTCCTTTACGTTTTTTCAATTTCCATTGTCTTAAATGGTAGTTTTGAAAACGAGCCCACTACCAAAAGGGCGCAAGATAATCGTATCCGTGCAGCAGAGAAAGACTATTGTCATTACAGGTGCAGGAAGTGGTATTGGTTATAGTATGACTTCACAATTAGCTGCACTAGGGCACCGTATTCTAGCGGTTTGTCGCACTGAGGAAGCGGCCCGCCAGACGCAGGTTCAACTTAGTCAAAAACAGCCAAGTGCGGATATTGTGCCGCTGTGGACTGATTTGTCTGTTCAAAGTAATGTGCGCGGGTTGGCAAACACCATTCAATCGAAAATCGATTCGCTTGATGTACTTATAAACAATGCTGGCTGCGTAAGCAGTAAACGAATACTAACTGCAGATGGAATTGAATTGCAACTCGCTGTAAATCATATTGCTCCTTTTTTACTTACCGAACTGTTGGTTCCATCCTTGGCAAAAAGCCCACAAGGTCGTGTAATCAATGTAAACTCGCGAGCACATGCTCGGGGTACAATACATTGGAATGACCTAATGCTTGAAAATAGCTATACCTTGTCGAAGGCCTACAATCAATCTAAACTTTGCAATTTGATGGCGACTTTTGCTTTTGCCGAATCGCTAATGGAAATGAACATAACCGTAAATGCATTTCACCCAGGATTGGTGAATACCGCCATTGGTGAAAAACACACAGGTACGTTTGAATCATTTGCATGGAAGTTTATAAAGCTTTTGGGAAATAGTCCAGAACGCGCTGCACTTACGGGAGTAATGCTCGCCACAAATCCAGATTTAAGAAATATAACTGGCCAATATTTTGGTGCGAAAGGGCTGGTATCTTCATCAGTTGAATCCAAAAACCAAGAATCTATAAGACGATTAGTGGAATTAACAAATCATATAATCACCCGATAAGAATTGATGTTTTTGCAAAATTGGCTAAATCAACAGCCTAAGATTGTAGCGTTTGCCCTTACGCTTTTTCTGTTCACAATGTCGTATATCACCATAGGTTGGTGGACCGATTCATATCAGAATATCTATGACTCCATTTTATCTGGCGAGCTTACGGAGTATATGTTGCCCGCTGCCGACCCCTATCCAGAGTACTTAACTGGAGCGGCCAACTTTTTCACGGCCCTTGGAAAACTGTGGCCCATACATTGGGTGGCATTCATGTTAAATGCTTTGCTTTTTGTAGCGTTCTATGTGATTTACCTTCAAATTATTCGGCACACCAATGATTTGCCTTTAGCGAACAGATTGGTTTTACTCATTTTTTTTACCGCACTTTTTGTGGAGTCGGTGGTGTTGTACCATATGGTTCGCATTACCATGTTTTTGGGTGTGGCCGGGTTAAGCAATATCCTGATTGGCTCTGGGAAGCAAAATGCATCCTGGTTTCCACAAGATAACTGGCCATACTTGCTGCTATTTGTAATGGCGTTATGGGTGCGCAGCAGTGTACATCTTTTTGTGATGGCATTTGTCACGGTAGTTATGTTGGTTCACGGTCGGTCGTTGAAACCATTAGCTATCTACTACGCAATCTTTGGAATCTTCTTTTTCAATTATATCAACATCGTTTTTATAACTGACCATTCAGGCGATTTGAATGAGCAATTCCTGTATAACCACGAGTTTAAACTGCATCATACAGGTGCATTTACCCCCGATTTAAAACTCCTTGACGGATTAGATTCCTTGAAATACAAGGCTATTAAAGCAGACATAGTAGCAGATGAAGTTAATCTTGGAGTAGATTTCTATGAGCGCATCGGGGCATTTACCAACTTTAGTAGAACTGGACTAGAACAACTTCAGTACGCTTGGTGGATATTTTACCGCGCCATGAAAGAGAATATCTATTTTCTCTATGCCGATATATTTCTAATCCTTTCTTACTTATTTCTAGGCGGTGGCGCGCTAAAACATTATCGCACCAAGACATTTGGACTCTTCGTGGTATTCTACATCATGGTTCTTTGCATAAGCTTCATTAAAATGGAGAACCGATTCTTAGTTCCTTTTCAGGTTCTATTTCTCATGGTCATTGTTTTTATGCACAAGCCAAAAATGTTTTATACGCCCAAGTTTGTTTGGTTAGCAATGCTGTTTTTGTTGGCTTATTTACCTGTCACGGCATATTATACCCATCAAAAAGTGTCTTTTACTAAACGGCAGCACAACAACTACTCGCAATCATTTGAATGGTTGGGACAACACTACCCCAATCATACCTTAGTAATGAATACGGTTTTTATTACTATGAATCGCCCACATCAGACCTTTAGTCAAGGCGAGCCCTTTACCAACTTCTTTCTGTATAACTATTATGCCTTTCATTTGTCTAAAACATATCGGCCGTATCTAGAAAGCAAATGCCAATGTGATGCAGGAAATTTTCATTCCTTCTATGATTATTTGGCTAAACAGAACTCCCCCGTGCTTTTGCTCGATAATCCGAGTAGAATTCCGATTCTAGAAGAATATCTTGACAAAATATTGCACAGCCCACATCATTTTGAGCGTATTGAGCTCCCTATGGATGTGCAACAGCAGCTATATGCCCAAAGCTACCGAGACAGCCTTTCGCTTTATAGAATGATTGACTAATTCTTGATGCCTGTTGCTATTTTCCAAAGCAATTTTGGACGCAATGGAAAGTTCAAATCTGTAGTTTGCCAAGGCTTGCCCTGCTCCCAAATGCCTGGCAGTATTCGAAACGAGGCGGCATTGTTTATTTGAACAAATATCTGTTCGCCATCGCCTAAGGTTACTGACAACGAAAACTCACCCATATTAAACGTGTGTTGAGGCAAAGTAACCGTGCACGTATGGCGTCCAATAGGATAGTACACGGCTTCGGGTTGAGGATGATATATAGGAGAGTCTGACAACAAAGGGCCATGAGGACCAAACACCGTAAGCACAGGAAATAGGTTTTCCATTGGGGCATTCAACGTAAAAGAAATGGCCACATTAATGGCTTCGTCAGGTGTAAATTCACCACGATTGGGAGTTAGCGCAACTTCCAAATTGCTTATGCGATTATCAGACCCAAAGGCAATATTATAGGCCTGCCCATAGTAGGTGGTAACCGCATCGTTTACATTACCAAAATAGGTTATTCTGCCTTGTTGAAGTACCATGCACTTATTGCAATGTGCAACAATATCTTGCATTTGATGGCTGGTGAAAAGCATAATACGCGCTTGCTGGGTAAGCGAATCCATTTGCTGGGCCGCCTGTTGCCTAAACATGGCATCGCCCGCACTTAGTGCTTCATCAAGAATAAGAATTTCAGGGCGAATAACATGTATTATACCCATAGTGAGGCGTAAAACCATACCGCTAGAATAATTCTTTACGGGCTCGTCCAACATCATTCCCAATCCACTAAAGGTGTCAATCACGCCAATGTTGGCTTTTGCTTCTGCGCTTGTGAGCCCCATTGTGCGGTGCATCATCATGATGTTTTCTCTGCCTGTCAGTTCAGGGAAAAGCAGCGAACTATGTTCTTGCACAGATGTAACCCTTCCTATTACTTCAACCGTACCCGATGTAGGGCGAATGATACCAGATAGAATGCGCAGTAATGTTGATTTTCCTGCGCCATTGCTGCCAATAATACCAAGGCAATCACCATCTTGAAGCTCGAACGATATATCGCGAAGGGCCACAAGATGCCCATTTTCGATACGATCGGAATGCACCACTCCACTTGAGGTATCCGAAGGAACTACAGCGCCCGAAAGACGAAAAAGCTTACTGATATTGCGACAGGTAACTGCGTAATGCATGATGCGGCAAAGTAATGCAAAAGGCACCAAGAGATTGAAGGATACAGTAACGGTAATCCTACCAATTGCAATCCTACTGCTTCTATGGCCTTTATTCTTATTAAAGAATGCAGGCTGCCCTAGTATTTTGCTTTACTGCACAAAAATGTGTTTGCCTCGATACACCAGCTGCTGCCTTGGGTTAAAGGCCGACAACACATAGATTCCAGGCGTATGTATTTCGGTTAATGAAAATGCTTGCCCAACTATAGTATGTCCTACCCAACTGTAGCCGTTGGGCAAGCCAATATTCCCAATTTGCTGTATAGTGGCTACGCTCAATTTGGTAACTTCAGCTAATGATGCATCAGTAATTATACTAGTCTTTTCCTCAACGCGCCATGCACCTGTTGAACCAGTGCGAATCCATGCAGCAACAATATCCAAGCTATCCAGGTAATCAAGAGAAAGAGTTAGTTGAGAATCAAGTACCTTCTCCAAACCAACGGTCCAATAAACCAACCCGTTGTGAGCATGAGAAAAACGAATGGAATCGCTTACAGTATAAGTAATTGGTTCGAACGTGACCATCTTTTCTGGAGCTACAAAATCCATGAGTGCTACATACATGCTGCCCTCAAATTGCATTCCAAGTACTTTAGAGTTTTGCCAAGGATTCCAAATATTGAATTTCTCGAAAGTATTTGTGCTTACCAAATTACCATGTTCATCTGTTGAAGCAGCGGTGCCGGGACAATTGCCATGTGTGGTGAGCAGAAAGCGACCATCAGCACTCCATTTCGCATCGCCCTTGCAGATTGTTTCTATCCCCAGTTCTGGGCTCTGCCACATCAATTCTGCTTTGTTGTCGTGCACCTTATACACTTGATGACGACCGCCTACATTAGCAAAATCTGGTTTGTTATTGTAAGTGGCGATATAAGTAGTGTCTCCACTTACAAATGCACTAGAGCCATGACAAGCGTCCAATTGATTTGTAGTGGTGGTTGGCAAATAAAAAGTTGGACTTGCATCGTGAGCTGGTTGGCCAAACATCCATTCAGGTTGCAGAGTAGTGCTTACTCCATCCCATCTCAGTTTAGACACTGTACCAGGATGGCGTGCTGAGGCGTAAATGCTCACCCCAGAACCACCATCCACATCTACATAGGGATTGAGTACATTTATATGAGGGTGTGAGTACATTTTAATTCCCGAAAAAAGTGTCTGCAAGTGGTAAGGCAATCCAAAATCTTCCATGCGATAGCCTTGCATCTGCGGGTCCCATTTGGCTTTTTCTTCACCAGTAGTGGCATCAATAATATGCAAGGAAGTAAATCGAACGCGCATACTGTCCTCGCCCACCCAACTATTGGATGCATCATACCACTCAAGCCTTGTGCCTATTGCCAAAATGTATTGAACTCCATTACGCTCAAAAGCATTTCGATCGTGCGAGTCAAATCGAATTAAGCCATCATAATCCCTTCCGTGATACTGGTAAGTGTAGGTCTGCGCCATAGTTACCGTTTCTGTCATATTCAATTCCCTATCCAATATTGAAATATACTCAATGTCGGTTGGCTCCAAGGGCGCTCCAAGGCTAGTGTTAATTTTAGCGGTGTACCAACTTTCGCTATTATTTACTGGACTCATAAAAAACAAATCGTCCCATCCAGATTGAAGATTGGAATTTGGAAATGGATAATCCAACCAGCGTTTGAAATTATTCTTGGGGTCAACTATGCCAATAAAATTGCTGTCTATTCCTCCGTCAAAAGTTATTACTCCAATGTTGAGCAGCGGCAATTGCTGAAATGCTTCGGCATCATACACTGTTACGCGATTGTTGATGTCGGGGATGAAATAGGGGATCTGTGCTTCGGTAGTTTTTGCCAGAAGCAAACTAGATAGCATAGTAACACTGTAAGCAAAAAATCGTGCAAATGTCAAATTCATTGGGGGACTTCCGTAAGGCTTGAAAAACAATCAAGAGCCCTCTAAGTTCAACCCATATTGCTTTTATTCTTAAAGAGAAATCGCACTTCTATGTTGTATAGTTAGCGAGGCATGTACCCTTTTGCAAATTAGACGCCATAATCCAACAATCCCTAACGCATCCTTAAGCCAACGAAACTTGTCGAATTCTTCCACTTTGTCTTCTAATTCTTCTGGTGTAAAGCTGGCAAATGGAATGGGTGAAGTGCCTCTATAAGTTACACCCTTGGGCATTTGGTCGCGATTTGCGGTGTAGTTGATGTAGAATTCCGGATTAACGTTATATAAATCTGCATTCTCATTTCCTTCCTTAAGGTAGGCATAGCGCATAGCCGCATCTTTTTGCACCATACTAAGGCCAAGGCTAACGCGAGGTGTTTCTTTAAAATTTTCGGTACTGCAATGCACTATTCCATGATAGAAAAAAACACATTCGCCTGCCTTTAAAGGAACATCTACCAAATGTGGAGTAATGTCGTCTTTGAGATGGGCATACACTTCTGGCGTGCCAAAGCCACGAAGCGTTTCCATAAAAAGATGACTGCCCGGTAGCATTTGCATATTGCCATTATCGCCTGTGGTATCAATAAGCGGACACCACAAATTGATAGACCAATGCTGCTTCTCGTCCACAAAGCTCCAGTCTTGATGAGCAGGAATATGGCCAGGGTCTCCCTTTGGTTTGATTACGAACATGCCCCCAAATGCTTTGAAATCGTGAAAGTGCTCCTTTAGTTTGGGAACGAAAACCCGCAATACTTCCGCTTCTACCTCTTCTCTGTAAGCGGCATCAGTGCTGAAATACGATTTATAGAAACGTTCGGGTGTTTCTTTATGCCACTTGTCATAAAGGGCTTGAAACACCTGCACCTCTTCTTCATTTAGCATAGGCAGCACCACATAGCCATGGTTTTTCAGAAAATAGTCTTTCACCCTACTGCGCATAATGCGATACTTGGGCAGTCTTATGCTCTCTTTTGCAGTTTGAAGAATATGCTCGGGAATGGCCATGGGGTAAACGAGAGGTCTAAACTACAAATGAATGCTACGCCTTCGGCAGATGGCAAAGCACCAATTCTTTCATTTCTTTAGCAGTTAAATCGAATGGATTATATGCCTCTAAGGTCATAGGAAAACGACTGCCATCGGGTTGGGCAACAAAATCGTAATCCTTGTAAAACTCTTCTGTAATGCGGTATTTCTCAATTTTATCTTTAGGGGTGTTTTCGTTCTTGAAAAAATAGACCAATTGATAGTTTTTACGGAGCACCGTCAAGGTAATGGCGCAACGCAACATATCCGTAAGGTTTGGCGATGAACTATGCAGCATCGCAGGGTCGAAAATGATGACATCGCCTCGCTTGGCAGTCACGGGTTTCATATAGGCTTTCAGCAAAGCATCGTGTTTTTCGAAGTTCCAAGGTACGCCTAGCGAACGTTGAGTATTGCCCCATAGGTGACTGCCTTCCAAAAAATGCAAGGGTCCATTTTCCATCGTCACATCGCATAGCGGAATCCACACAAAAAGACAATAATCGTTGTCTTCGTCAATAACCGAGCTGTCTTGGTGAATTTGCAGATCGCTTTTATCTGAAGGTGGTTTTACCTGAAAGGCGCCTCCTGTGCGGGTATCCACATGCTCCATAGCAAACATGCGTGGCAATATGGTGCTAGCGCCTTTGTTAATCGCTGCATGCACCTTGCTGCGAATTTCTGGGTTGTGAAGGCGACCACTGTTCAAAAACGTGTCGGATAGACTGAACCCCGGCAAGGACGTTATTTCCTGATATGTGGCAAGAAAATTCTCTATTTCTTCATTGGTGACCACATTGCCAACCGTGCACCACCCATGGGTTACATAATGACGATGCAAAGCCGAGTCTAGAAAGAATGATTTCTGGCGCAATGCCAATTGCCTAGTAGCGGCTTGGCTTGGTTTAGATGCTGTGCGGGTAAAGAAATTCCAAAAACCCATGAAGAGTGCTGTTGGGCACGAAGCTATAGAAAATGGATAGAGGTAGAGATGTGGATTATCAGGATTGGCTTACCGACACCAAAGAGAACACTTTGCTCAAGGTGGGGCGCACAACCGCCATCTAGGCTTTTCATTCTTCCGGATTACATGGATCCGTGCGTTCTCTCGTATTCGTTCAATTTCGCAACAGCTGATTGGAGCCTCGCTGCCATGATGATTTTCATCCAACACCCATTATTCCCACAAGCATCCTCCTCAAAACCCATAGCTTTGCCGCCCTACCATGTGTGGAATAGCAGGATATATAAGCCTTAGTGGAGGCGCAACACAGGAGCACGTGGCCACAGTGATGCGCATGCGTGATGTGCTCTACCACCGTGGGCCAGATTCGCAGGGAATGCTGCACGATAGCCATGCCGTGTTGGGCAATACACGCTTGGCCATAATAGACACATCGTCCAACGCGTCATTGCCTATGGCTGCTGCGGACAACAGCGTGTGGTTGTGCTACAATGGCGAAATCAGCAATTTTAAGCAGCTGCGCGAAAAGTATCAGCTCAACGAGCGCTATGCCATGCGCTCTACTTCTGACTCGGAAGTGTTGCTGTATCTCTATAAGCTCTTAGGTATTGGTTTTTTGAACGAACTGAGCGGCATGTTTGCCTTTTGCATAGTAGACAGAGCGCTGAATGAGGTGTTTATTGTACGCGATTTTCATGGCATACTGCCGCTATTTGTGTGGCAACAGAACGATGGGTTCTATTTTGCTTCGGAGATAAAAAGCTTTTTGGAAATCCCCTCGTTTCAGCCGCGTGTTAACCGCACGGCAATCCATCACTTCTTTTCGTTGGCCTACATACCCAGAACGGCCACTCCGTTCGAAGGCTTGCGCGAAATGCAGGGTTGCGAATTGCTGCATATTGATTTGAACTCTGGCACCTCCACCTTTAGGGAATACTATAGCCTAGACTATACCGAAAACCACAGCATCACAGCCGAGCAGGCCATAGCCACCACCCGCGAACTGCTGATAGATGCGGTGGAGCGCAACCTAGTGAGCGATGCGCCCCTTGGCATGACGCTATCGGGCGGTATAGACACTTGCGCCATGCTTGGCATAGTGAAGCATTTGGGTCTGGGGAAACAGATGAATACGTTTTCGCTACGCATGGGCGAAAAGAGTTTTGACGAAAGTCCGTACCAACGCTTGATGGCGGAATATGCGGGGTCGATACATCACGAAATACTGGTGAACCCCGAAGATGTGGTGCAAACAATGCTGACGCAGGTAGCCTATATGGACGAGCCCAATGGCAATGGAGCAAGTATCCCTTCGTTTATCTTAGCAAGGCAGGCATCGCAGCATGTAAAAGTGTTGCTTAGTGGCGAGGGTGGCGATGAGCTATTTAATGCCTACCCAACTATTGCTGCCTATCAATACCGCAAATTGTATCGCAAAGCGCCCGCCTTCATTCGCACGTTGCTGCGCGAAGCAGTACATAAAATGCCTGCCGACTATAGCAAGTTGAGTTTCGACTTTAAGGCCAAGCGTTTCACCTCGGGTGCCGAACTTAGCGTGGCCGATTCTCATTTGCATTGGCGCCATGTGCTAAGCGAAGCACAAAAAAAGGAATTGCTCACGGGAGTATTCGACAGAACAGAAACAGCCAAATTCTATCGAAATCTATTTGACGCACATCCCGATTGGCACGACATCAATCGCATATCGCTCATAGACATGCGCCATTTTTTTATTGATGATTTGATGGTGAAAAACGACCGCACGTTTTTGGCCAACTCCGTGGAGGGACGCTTTCCATTTTTAGACCGTCCGTTGGTGGATTACGTTACCAAGCTGCCCGTTAAATATCGGGTGAAAGGCATGGGCAAGTTGCGTTGGGTGGAGAAAGAAGCCATGAAACCCTTTTTTCCAAAAGCCATCTACAACCGCGATGGGTTTGGGTTAGAAATGCCGCATGCCATCTGGTTTTTTGACACACTGGGCACGTTTGCCAAAAAGTATATCAACAAAGAAATGGTGGAGAGCACCGAACTGTTGAACTGGAAACAGGTGGAGCAGATGTGGAACATTCATCTCTCGGGAAAACAAGACTTGGGCCGCCCACTATGGTGCGTGCTTAACTACCTTATTTGGTTCGACCTCTACGTGAAAACTGGCAACTACAAGGACTATTGGCGTCCAAGTACAGCGACCACTGCGTAAACCATAAATCCGATGAAAAACCCCGCAAGTCTTCTGTTGTTTCTTTTGATTGCGATGAACACCATCGCTCAGCCCCAACTTGAGAATGCAGGTTTTGAAACATGGGAAGGGTCGGGCACCAGCGCAGAACCAGTGGAGTGGAGCTCCATCAAGACCTCAACAGGCGGGTTGGCATTTGCGTTGCCCCAAGTATGTTTCCAAACTACAGATGCACATTCGGGTAGCAATGCCTTGCGCATCCGCTCGACCAGCCTACCTGCGCAGACCGTTGCTGGCATAATCACCTGCGGACGGGTAAATGCCTCGCAAACCGAAGGCGGCTCTGTGTTTTCTGATATTGACAATACCCAATGGAACGGCTCGCTCCTCAATCGACCCGATAGTTTGGTGGTGTGGTACAAGGCCACTCCTCAGGGGTCAGACTTTCCAAGTATTCAGGCCATACTGCATTTCAACGAAGGACGCTATCCTGAGGGAGGAACCATTGGCAATTGGGTTGGGCAAACCTCGTGGACAGGCGCCCCAGGGGCAGGCATTACTGATTGGACAAGAATCTCCCTTCCATTTACCTACCTCAGCGAAGTTGCCCCTGAGTTCATACTCATTGCTATGACCAGTAGTGAGGTAGGCGCTGCACTTGCCAATTCTGAAGTGCTGTATGACGATGTGGCCCTTATTTACAACATTACACCTGAACTTTCAGAAGCCTTGGCAACGGTTTCACCTCAGGATGGATATCCAATCCAAGTAACATTCAGCACTCCGGGCACACCGATTGCCACCAGTACTTTCACTGCAGAACTGTCTGATAGCAATGGCGAATTTGCACAACCCATTGCCATCGGAACTACAACAACAGCTTTGCCCTCAGGCATCATTAATGCGGTAATTCCGGCCAATACCGCTTCGGGCAACGGATACCGTATTCGGGTGAGCAATCCAGACCCCAATTACTCGCCTATCTCTGTTCCTTTGGAGGTGGTACTCTCCACCACTGTTGGACTTGCCGATTATCACACATCAGCAATCTCTGTTGTTTTTCAGAACGATAAATTGATGGTCTCTAAGGGCAACATAACGCTGAAAGCCCCAACAATTGAGCTCATTGCTAACACAGGCCAAACCGTGCTTGTTGTCGCAATACCTTCACACACACTGCATAGCATAGATGTAGGCACCTTGCGCGGGTTCTATCTTCTTCGCGTGACGGACGGTGAACACACCTTTGTGAAACGAATAGCGCTGTTTTAGCAATACCGTTAAATCGCACATTGCTCCTACCTAAGGCACAACCTTATAGATTTGGTAGCCCGAATCTTGAAATATCTGCTGGAAATGAATGCCTCGCCAGGTTTCTTGCGCCTTAGTAAATCCAAGATGCTTGCTTAGCGGTTTGTTGGGAACGAGTATCACATAATTGTCGCCCTCCACGAGCAGCAGGTTATGAAACCGCTCAAAATCGGTGGTGCCAAATTCGCTTTCATAGTCATTCACCAAAAAGCGAATGGCCTTGTCTGTTGTTCCATTTTTGAGTGCTACCCGTTTCATCGTTTCAAAATCAATGTGCTGGCGCAAATAGGTGTCTTCATAGTCCAGTAGCAAAGGCATATTACTAGCGGCTATCCAATGATATGCTCCCACTCCAGGATAATGGTCGAGATAAAAATTGCCCGATGGAATGGTGTTCACTTTGGCAATAGATGCATCAAACCCCTTGGGAAAATGCAACAACCCTGTGCTAATAAATCGTTGGCCGGATAAGGAAAGGGCACATAGCCCGCCAATCAACAAAACCACCGTAATGGGCCTAATGCCTATAGTTTTCTGAACGAGATGATGGCCCACAATGGCCAACGGAATCATCATAAGCACCACGTAATATGTAAGGTAGCGGTATTGAGGAAAGAGGCCGAAAGTGGCATTCTTGTATAAAAACGGGAGGCAAAAAAGAAGGACAAACCCTGAAAAGGCTACATAAATTGAGTTCCTTCTAAATATAAAAATGGCCCCCAGAAAAGCCGCCAATGCCAATGGCACCCACGCAGCTTTATATCCATTCACGAACACCGCAAGCTGCTTGCCCGATTGCGAAAAACAATAAGCCACTTGCTCATCGCTATACAAAATGCCCCGCAACGGATGAAACCCTTGCTGCACGAGCAAACCGCAAATGCCGAGGGCTGCTAGGCCCGAAAACGCAAACAGCAGTAGATGTTGCATGCGAAATGGCCGCACCGATAGCACATACAGCAATGGATAAATGCCACAAAGGGTCCAGCCTTCGTAGCGCAGCAGGCTTGCTGCGTTTATCCAAACAATAAGACCAATAAGATGCTTGCGTTGTCCAGACTTGTGCAGCAATAGAAAGGAATGAAGGGAGCCCAACACTACAAAAAGAAATAACGGTTCGCTCATCACTTGCGCACTTACAACTGCACTTGCAGGATAAACCAAATAGACCAAAGCTGCCAATAAGGCAATGGGTCGAGTGGTGAAATGCATGGCGACTTTATAGAGCATGGCGCTGGCCAATACGCCAACAATGGCATGAAACAAGCGGACTATTTCAATGCTTGCTCCCAATTTTAGCAATGACCCCGCAAAGAAAAAATGCAACACCGGCCAATCGGGATTTGGGTTGAGGATATGGGAGATATTGGCGTCTGCCAAATAATACTCCGACCAAATGTGGGCAATGAGAATGCGGCAAGCAGCATCGGGCTCGGATGAATTATCTGTAAGCCAAACCAATACAATGCGCACGGTAGCAGTTACGAGCATTAAAATGCCAATGGGTTTAACAAATGTTTCAATCGCGATGGGCTTTATGCTCCAGCGCATTGCATACAGCGCTTTTTTTCGCCCATTAAAGCCTACTATGCTTACTACAAACCCAATAATGGAAGGCACAGGACCAACATAGTTTACTGAAATCCAAGCTAGAATGAAAGCTAGAATAGTTGCGCTACTGGCAGCTGCAATTTGCAAGGATTTTGATGCCACAGCCATTATCCATGTTGCAAAAAGGAATGGCAACACACTTGAAAACCCTACAAAAACTACAAGCGGAAAATTGGGATACCACAACTGAATCGCATGGAAATCTGAACCCATAAGGTGAAAAAACTTGTTTTCGGGCCTGAGTATCGCAAGCATGAAAAAAGCAAGAATTGCCACAACTGCACATTGCTCCAAGTAACGTAGCATCGATTTTTGTCGTAACGCCATTAGGATTGATGCAAAATGCGGAGTTTATAAACCATACCTTCAACCAGCCATTGCGGACGAATGCGTAGCAATGCAATTTGGCGTAACACGTTGGGCAATCTTCCCCATCCATATTTAGAAATGCCAAGCATTCTGGCCGCATGACCAACAGGAATTTCGCGCACCTGGAACCCTTGCATTTTGGCTATAACAGGAATATACCGGTGAAAACCGTTGAAGTAAACCATCTTAGTCAATACTTCCCTCCGAAACACGCGCAACGAGCACCCAGTGTCGGTGACGGAAACGCCCAGCCATTTGCGAATAATGAAGTTGGCGCAACGGCTAGGCAATCGCTTCTGCCACGAATCGATGCGCATTGTACGTATGCCTTGCACCATTTGAATTTGTGACCCTTGCTCACTTTGAAGCAGTTGAATCATGGGCAATAAATCCTTGGGTAAATTCTGCCCATCGGCATCCATCGTGGCTAAAAGAACTCCCGTGCTGCAATCTATTCCAGCCTTAATGGCCACACTTTGGCCGTAGTTTCCATCAAGGGCAACTACCTTGATGGCATCACTTGCCAATGAAAGGGCAACTTTCAAAGACGCATCAGTTGATCCATCATCCACCAAAATCAATTCATGTTTGATGGCAGTGAATTGCGATTCAATCTCTCTAACCAGCGCAACTAAACTATCTTGTTCGTTGAAAAACGGAACAATAATGGATACCAAAGGCGTGAGATGTTCGGGCATTTGCGGTAAAAATACAGTGCTACATCGCTGACTAAGCATGTCTGGTTGCAATCCATCAACCTATAATGACCTTATGATTCTATATCTTGCGACCTTTGCTGCGAATTCAACCCCCAATAGTGGCAATCGAAATAGGTTTAGTCTATGGCGTTATCCTTTTTTAAAAGTAAATCGAATAAGCAATCGGACAACGGTGCTGCGAATGTGGCGCGTTTCTATGATGCCACTACCGATAGGTTTCTTGCCGTTTATGGTGAGGTGATTCAAGCATTCCGCACCAAAGACGTTAGCACCTATCTGGATTATACCATTGCCAGTGCACAACTACTGCCCGACCAACATATTATTGATGCGGGCTGTGGGGTTTGTGGGCCATCTTCCTATTTCGCGCAGCAAGTGAGCGGTCTGCGGATAAACGCTTGCACCATCAGCCCCGTGCAGGTCCAGAAGGCGCGGGCAAACGTGGAGGAGAAAGGCGTTGCGGACCGCGTGATAGTGGCCAAGGCCGACTACCACATGCTGCCAGATGTGTTCGGTGGCGGTACTTTCGATCGGGTGTTGTTTCTCGAATCGTTTGGACATTCTAAGAACAAACCGTTGGCTATTGCTTCTGCATGGAGTGCCTTGCGTCCCGGAGGAAAACTCTACATAAAAGACCTTTTCAAACGCGAAAGCAGCGATGCTTGGGAGCAATTGCACATCGACCATATCTGTGGACAGATAAACGATGCATACGAATATGAGATTGGCGATGTGCATCAGGTGCTATCTGATATTCGCAAGCAAGGGTTCATTTTGGAATTCTTGCGACCTCCGCAAGTTGCCCTCAATCAGTTTGAGCATCTCACTATTTCAAACGATTTCCAGAATCTGTTCGACATTGGAAAAATTGATTCGTGGAACAATTATGTGTTTCCAATAGATTTCTTTGAAATATTGGCTGTGAAACCCGCATTCGACCTGCAAAAGGATTTGCATTTGTATCACATGAACAAATAGGCGTATGGTTGCATCGCTTGCACGCATAGCGCATCTGTCGCGGACTAAAGACTGGCGCCTTACGTTCATCCCTTTCATTTTGGGCTGTGTTTATCTGTGGCTGGTTTGGTTTCGCACTCCATTTTCGATGGAGGCGTTGGTGCTATTTGCTCTATCGCTCATTACCGCAATTGGCTTTGCTGCCTTAGGTTATTTAATCAACGAATATTTTGACCAAAAAGATGACGCGCGTGCTGGAAAATTGAACCGCATGGCCCTTGCTCCAATACATGTGCGCATTGGGTTGCTGATTGCTGCTACTATCATGGCGCTGCTTCCGTGGATGTGGTTGCCGTCCAATACATACTCGTGGCTACTTATCGCAGCAGAATTGAGTTGTTTCGCCTTGTATTCATTCCCTGTGTTGCGCCTGAAGAACGTTCCCTTTATCGCAAATAGCATTGACATGGCCTATGCCTATACCATACCTATGCTATTGTCCTTCCACACCTATAGCTTGTTTCATGGGCAATCCTGGCCAAAATGGCTGTGGCCGCTCGTGACCTGTGTTTCGCTCATTGGGCTGCGCGGAATCATTATCCATCAGGTAGATGATTTGTTTAACGACAAGCGCGCAGGCATTCGCACATTGCCATTGACCATAGGCCCAAGGCTCACTTCCCTCCTACTCGCTTGCTTGATGTTTGCCGAAATCCTTTCGTTTCTCATGTTCGCTTTTATGTTCAGTTGGATTATGCCCTGGTGGGCGGCTTCCATAGTTGTTTCGTATGCAGTATATCTAGCATTTCTTACCCAAAGTAAGAAAGGTTTGCTTCTGGCTTTTCTTCCCTTAGCCTCACAGCGCCACGCCACCGACCAGTTTTATCAAATTATCTTCCCAATGCTGATGTTGGTGTTAGTGGCGTTCAGCAATCTTTGGTGGGCCATTCTAATTCCAGTGCATATTGGAGTTTTGGTTCCATTGCATGTGCAGCAACAGATATGGCACAATGCGAGGAATGCTGCAAATCGTTTATACTATATGGGCATTCGCAAACCAATGAATGCGACAGTTAACTACGGCATTTACTATGGTTTTCTAATTGTTGGTGTGAATCTGAAAAAGGAAAACTCCTCCGCTGCGCAATACCTTAAATCTAGATTTCAGCGCTGATGTGCGGCATTGCTGGGTGGATAGAATGGAATGGACAGGTGAACAGGCACCTGTTCGACCAGATGCGCGATACGCTTGCCCATCGCGGACCTGACGGGGCAGGAAGTCATTTCACAGGCGATGGTCGCGTGGCATTGGGCCATCGCAGACTGGCCTTTCTCGACCTTTCCGATGCTGGCCTGCAGCCCATGCGCTTGCCTGGCCGCGAACTCTGGATTACATTGAACGGGGAGATATATAATTACCCCGAGCTGCGCAATGAGTTGCAAAACTTCGGTCATGTGTTCCAGACCCAGACCGACACCGAAGTGGTGCTGCACGGCTATGTACAATGGGGCATGGATGGGCTGCTAGCCAAACTGCACGGCATGTTTGCTTTCGCGCTTTACGATGGCGATGGTCAGAAACTGCATCTGGTCCGCGACCGCTTCGGCATCAAGCCGCTGTATTATCATCAAGTGAAGGAGCGACTCATTTTTGCTAGTGAATTGAAGGCCATCATGGCTTCGGGGCTTATTTCCAAAGAAGTAGATATGGCCGCTTTCGCAGATTATTTTGTCTATCGCTATGTGCCTTCACCACACACCATCTGGAAAACAGTGAAGAAACTGCCGCCCGCACACCGCTTGGAAGTGAGCATGTTGGACGGCACTTCTACCATGCATCAGTATTGGAAACTTAGTTATGGCGCAACACTAGGCAATCCTCAGGAACTAGCAAGTGAGGTGGGAAAAATGCTGGCCACTTCGGTCAATGAGCATTCGCGCAGCGATGTGGAGATAGGTGCATTCCTCAGCGGTGGATATGATAGCAGCGCAATTGTGATGTATTTAGCACAGCAGCAGACAGGTGTCAAAGCCTTCTCCATTGGTTTCAAGGATTGGGAGAATAGTGAAGACAACTATGCGGCAATCGTGGCAGACCACCTTCATGCTGACCTGACCACTATGAAGGCCGACAATACCATGATGGGCATGTTGCCGCTGATGCCCGATGTGTATGACGAACCCATTGCCGACATCTCCATTCTTCCTACGTATCTCGTTAGCCAGCTTGCCGCTCAAAAAGTGAAGGCTGTGATGAGCGGTGAAGGCGCTGACGAGCTCTTTGGGGGTTACAATTGGCAAAAGGAGTATTACGCCCGATGGCATCCGAACGATTGGAAAGACAAACTGCGCCTTCTGTCCAAAGACCCTTCTGATACTGCTGTGGAAGATTATGCAGGCTACATGAGCATGGGCCGATTCAACACAGAGAATCTAAGGGAAATGCTGTGCGAGAACCATCATGAAGCAATACGTGGTGATGTTAATTGGTTCTTTCGCCAACATTACAGACCAGAACTAACTCCGCTGCGTTCAATTCAACACATGGACATCAAATGCTTTATGGGCGAATTGGTGCTTACTAAAATTGACCGTGCAAGTATGGCGCATTCGTTGGAAGTGCGCGTTCCATTTCTCGACCATCGTTTGTTCGAAAAAGTGTTCAGCTATCGCGAGGAGGTGAGCTACAGCCCAACCACCACTAAGTATCTGCTCTATGAAAACATCAAAGACCGTTTGCCCAAAAGCATCTTGAATCGTAGCAAGCAAGGATTTGTTGGCCCCGATAGTGTGTATATGGATATAGAACTATATCGCAAATTGCTTGTGGATGCAAGGCTATTGCAAGATGGCATAGTCCGATCTGAATTTATTGACAAACTTTTGAAGGAGAAAGACCATTGGCGGCTGTGGAAACTCGCGGTAATGGAACATTGGTGGCGCAAATGGATGACTTGAACACCATGGAACAGCCAAAAGCTTATGTATTTGCCGTGTGCGGAGGTTCGCAACATATTGCGCTATTTCATCAAGCAGCAAGCGTATTGGCCAGCAGAACCAAGTTTCCTATTTGGGTAGTTACGGATACACATCGCAATGAAATGGAAGTGCAGCATGATTTGGTAGTCGATGTTCTAGTTCCTGCTATTTATGATGATAGGCAGGCTTCCATTTTTCTCAAAACATCACTTCACCATCATTTGCCCAAAAGCACGTTGTATTGCTACTTGGATACAGATGTGATTGCGCTCTCAGCCGAATGCGATAGGATATTTGAAGAATTTCATGCGCCCGTAACCTTTGCACCAGATTTTGTGCGAATGGACAACTTCAGCCGATTTGCTGTTAACTGCGATTGTGAAAATCAATTGACCCAAGCCACTCTAGCTTACAATCATGCCTCGGATGTATATGACATTACGCTAGCAAAATCATACAACCAAGCCTGCCAAGAGATTGATGCACTTACAGCAAATAATAAACGCACATGGATTCATAGCGCGGCTGCGTGGATGAAGTACCACTTTGGCAATAGTCAATACTATGTGCTAAACGAGCAATACAAACAAGAGAAAAGCACAGGCCGCTGGACTGACAAGGATGGTATTTCCTTAGAGGAAAAATATGACCGCATTAAATTTTTGGCGCGTGAAATTGGATTACCTTGGGATGATACTCTCCAAGATTTCATACTCAACGGTTCTCCTTTAGGTAGCTACACGTGCCAGCATCTTCAACAAGCCATTACCTTGAAATTTGGTATTGATTCCATTCCCAAAAATTGGCAACATTGGAATGGTGGCGTGTTCTTGTTTGATGAAGGTGCCTATTCTTTCATGGAATTCTGGTACAATGCCTCGTTGTCCATTATGAAAGATGATGCGTGGAAAGTGCGCGATCAAGGCACTTTAGCAGCCACCGTTTGGCATTTTGGCTTGCAGCAACATGCCATGCTTGATATAAAATTCAACAGGATTATCGACCTTTCTGCCCAACACACGGTGGTAATGGAGGATGGAACTTTGATGGTGAATGGCGAAAAGGAACATCCCGCATTGCTGCATGCTTTGGGCCTCGATACTCACGGTCTGAAAGGAATAAATTCGCTGATTGGCAAATGATGGTATTTGTTGTCATAGCCATACTAATCGTGGTGATGCTCCTGCTTCGCAAAAGGCTAGTTTGGGCCTACCGGGTTTTTGTGCGGCCATGGCTGTCGCTTGTTGCCAACTATAGCGTGTACTATTTCAGAAGATTTATCCTGTTTCAATCCGCAGAAAAGGCGCGAAGAAACGAGTATGCCGGCTATGCAAACAATCAGACCGACCTACGATTGCGCAAATCCCTTCCCAATATCGTAGTTGCAAACTCCAACCGCGACAAGTATACTGAGACCTTTGTGCGCAGACACATTGATGGACTGCGGAATAACGGTTTTTATGTGCACCAATTGTATGGTGGCGAACTGCCAAAAGCCGAGGTACAATCTGGCTTATTGCTATCCAATAGCAGCGCGTGGAGAGCGTTCTATGCTTGGGTTGAAGCCTTCTTCGACCTACCATCACGCCATTTTGAACGCAGGGCATTCAGAAACTATCTGGTGAGGAATAATATCAAACTGGTCGTGGCGGAGTTCGGTACTTGTGGAGCTCAAATTTTCGACTTATGTGAAGAAGTAAAAGTGCCATTGGTGGTCATTTTCCATGGTTATGATGCGCATCATGCGCGTTTTGTAACTGAGAATATTGAACACTACAAACGACTATTCCGATTCGCAGCTCAGATACTGTGTGTGTCTGAGGACATCCGTTCCACACTTTCCAGAATGGGTTGTCCCGCGGAAAAGTTGGTGCATCTGCCATGTGGTTTTGATGCTGAACGGTTCGCCTATTCGGATCATTCCACCAACCCGGCCATATTCCTTGCCGTTGGCCGCTTTGCAGAAACCAAGGCACCTCATATCACCATTCTTGCTTTTTACGAAGTACTCCAATCAATCCCCGATGCAAAATTGGTTATGATTGGAAAAGATGGAGGAGGAGAGCTTTTCGAAGCCTGTCATATCCTTGTGCGTTCGCTTGGAATTGAGAAAACTGTTCTTTTCAGAGGTGTGCTTTCTCCTGATGAAGTGCTTGAAGAAATGCGTGATGCACGAGTATTTGTGCAACATTCGGTCACCACACCTATCCATCACGACCGCGAGGGCACGCCAGTTTCCATCATGGAAGCCATGTCGTGCGGACTGCCCATAGTTGCCACCCGCCATGCAGGTATTGCTGAATTAATAGAACATGGTTACTCGGGCATTCTGGTAGAAGAATATGATTACAAAACAATGGCCTCGGAAATGCTGCGAATTTGCCAAAGTGACAAACTGGTCTTTACTTTTGGCAAGCAAGCCTCAGAGCGAATTAATAACCATACTTTAGTGATGAATAGCAATCAACTCTTGGCCGAAATAGTAGAGAAGTACAGAAACAAAGAATGAAAAAGGCGATTGTTTTCGGGGCAGGAGGTTTCATCGGTTCGCATTTGGTGAAACGATTAAAGCAAGAAGGCTTTTGGGTGCGTGGTGTAGACCTTAAATTCCCAGAATACTCGCCAACGGAAGCGGACGATTTCATCATTGGTGATCTCCGTCTTATGGCTGTGGTGGAAAACGCGATACTTCCCGATACTGATGAGTTGTATCAACTTGCCGCCGACATGGGTGGGGCGGGCTATATTTTCACAGGCGAACACGATGCTGATGTGATGCACAACTCTGCACTCATCAATTTAAACACAGCAAAGGTTGCTACCGAAAAGAAGGTAAAGGCCATGTTCTACTCTTCTTCTGCTTGCATCTATCCGGAATACAACCAGATGGATCCTGCCAATCCTAAATGCAACGAAGACTCGGCCTATCCTGCACAACCCGATAGCGAATATGGTTGGGAAAAGCTCTTCAGCGAACGACTATACATGTCCTATGTTCGAAACTATGGGCTGAATGTAAAAATTGCCCGTTACCATAATGTCTATGGTCCAGAGGGTGCATGGAACAACGGAAAGGAGAAAGCACCGGCCGCCATTTGTCGCAAGGTAGCCGAAGCAGAAAATGGTGGAAGAATCGAAATATGGGGTGATGGACTACAAACACGTTCATTTCTTTTCATCGATGACTGCTTGAATGCTACAACAAAATTGATTCGCTCAAAGCATTCTGGTCCGTACAATATTGGTTCCGAAGAAATGGTTAGCATCAATGGTTTTGCTGATTTAATCATCGAAATTTCTGGCAAGCAATTAACCATTAACAATATTCCTGGTCCAGAAGGCGTACGCGGCAGAAGTTCCGACAATCATCTCATTGCTGCCAAGTTAAATTGGAAACCAACTATACTCTTAGATGAAGGAATGCGAAGGCTTTATGTTTGGATATGTAAACAGTCGTATGTAAGTCGGTCTATTGGTGTTGTGCATCATTAAACATGAGTCATTGGAGGGTCTTTCGACTTTATGCAACTTTCAATCTGATGTATCTGGCAGGACTGTTAGTCTATGTAACTCTAAGCCTCCACTATATAAATCTTTACGACTTATTCTTATTTTATTTTGATGCCTCTTATTCGGAGTTTATTCTTTGGTTTCCAAGGTACCATACATGGATATATGCAATTGTAGTTGGACTTAAATTAACCTTCCTGGCTAGTATTGTTTGCATTTTCAAAGTATTATTCAATCATCGCTCGAAGATTGGGCGATTACTCTGTTTCAACATCCATAAAGGATATATTCAATTCATATCTGCTGAAGCTAGCATTCTATCAATTGCTTTAGTCTTCTATTTAGCTCTTTATGCTTTTACACGACTTTCGTTGGATGAACCAATATACGGAAACGTTCAAATATTAATAGCGCGAGGTTTTCTCTTCCAATTGGGATTTCAGATTTCCTTGGTTGTTTTTGGTCATTGGCTTAGGGTTTCAAACTATATGCAAAAATTTTTCCTTTCGCCCCAACTTCCATATAATATTGCAGTGCTCCGAATTCTATTTTTTTCCTACCTCGCTTTTCTGTATTACGCAAAATGGAACTCCGTTCTTGAGATAGTTGGCCTGGAAAGTCGAGTAGCACTGCCAGGCATTGGTTGGCTCATTGAAATTCTACCAATAAGTCCAGAAATTTATGTCTGGGCAATTAAGATTGGCATGTTTGCCTGTGCCATAGTGGTATTTGGCTTTCGAACTCGCTTTTTTTTGGTGCTAAATGCAATACTGTGCTTCTACATTTTCGCCACACCCAATTTCTTTGGCAAACTATGGCACGAGCAAATAATTATCTGGATTACTTGGTTTTTTGCTGTTAGTCGCTGTTATGATGTGTTTTCGTTGGATTCATTCATACGGAAAACGCCAATAGTCAAAAGCCCGAATTACACTTTTCCAGTGCGCTTAATTTGGTTGCAACTTGGCATTATCTATTTCTGGGCTGGTTTCTACAAGCTTTGGGATTCAGGATTTGACTGGGCGCTAGGCCAATCTATGGTCAATCAGGTTCAACTAGAATGGCTACAGCACTATGACCAAGCGCCATCTCTCCGAATTGACCAATGGCCCATACTTCTCCACATTGGAGGCATGGCGGCTATTCTTTTTGAATTGAGTTATATTCTCATTGTTCTCCGACCACAGCTTCGTTGGATTGCCGCAATTGCGGGCTTAGCTATGCACAACATCATTGGGTATTTTATGTACATCTCATTCTCAATGATGTTGCAAGCATTTTATGTCTTCTATATAAATTTCAATCCACTATTTCAAAGGAAAGCCAAGGCTTGGGTTCCTCCAATAGTTAATACCTATTCTCGATTTGCTTTTAGCTTAGGGCTGACTATTGTTGGGATAAATTTTTGTTTTGGAATGTTCTCCATTGACTCCTATCCATTTTCAAGCTATCCTAAGTATTCTGCACTTATACCAGACAGTATTTCAGTTATACAATGGGATGTATATACCAACGATGGAAAAGTGCTAAACGCCCATCAAATTGGGAAAGAAAATGAATTTCGTTGGGAAGACTTTGGTTGGTTAGAACATAATTTAATTCGAGATTTTGAGGCGGGAATCAAAGTAGATAAACGTACTGAAGACTACTGGAAAATGTGGGCAAATCAAAATCCGGAACTTATGGTATATGATAGTGTGGTGGCAACCATTGTACTTCGACCCGTGTCACCCGATGGTATTAACCAAATACGAACTAGAAGCACCTTGGCCACGTTACGTTCTTCGCCTAATCCAAAATGATTGAAGAAAAATTATTTGCCAAGCCTAAATTATCCATCGTACTTACCGGGCGAAATGATAACTATGGCGGCAATTTCAGTATGCGCCTACAAAACTGTATTAACGCGCTACACAGTCAGTTAAAACAAAACAACATTTCTTCAGAAATAATCTTTGTTAACTACAATCCTCTTCCTTTTCCACCCATTGAGACTTTTATTAACTGGCCAAAATCTGATGATTTAATTCAAATAGCTATAGTTACGGTCTCTCACGAACACCACGCTTCATTAGTGGAAAGTGGCGACAAGAAAGATTTACCAATACTGGAATTTTCAGCAAAAAATGTTGGGGTTCGGCAAGCATCTGGTGAGTTTATTCTTTGCATTAATGCTGATATCATTATACCCGAAGGTTTTTTTTCGCTCCTCACTAATCCAAATCCAAACTATTATTATCGTGCTGACCGACACGATTTTGATATGCAAATTGCCGAAAGCGTTGGAATGGAAAATGCTGTAATGCGCGTTCTTTCCAAAGGATTCACATACACATGTACCCCACGAAAAATTGATGGAGAAACCTCCTTCAAAATTAGTGGATGGAAACTTCTCGACTTCCTTTCATACCATATCTTCACCTTCCTTGGTCCTTATTTCAGAGTGCCTTGGAATTTCTACTTCACCCCTAAAGCAGAAATGTACTTTCATTGTAACGCGAGTGGAGATTTCTTGATGATGCACCGAGATACTTGGCACCTCATTCGTGGTTATAATGAAAGCGTTAGTGATGCCCTTCATGTTGATTCACTTTTAGTAATTCAGTCCGCTATTTCTGGGTTGAAAGAGCGTATTTTACCAATTCCAATCTACCATCAAGACCACGAAAGGCGCTATGATCCCAACGTGCAGTTTACCAACTACAAATGGTTTCAAAAAGAAGCCCAGCAAATGCTAAACTCACGAAAATTAACCATCCACAACAGTGCAAACTGGGGAATGGCTAATTTCACCCTATCAAAAACCGTTTTATGAGTGAGCAAAATTCTGGGCACTATTTAAGCATAGTTGTAACCAGTAGAAATGATAATCACGGAGGAGACCTATTGCAAAGAACATCTGCCTTTGTGCATGGGATTTATGCCCAATCACTTCGTTGGAGTCTTCCGTTAGAATTGGTAATTGTTGATTGGAATCCACCGTCCGACAAACCTTTACTTCAAGATGTTCTTCCAAAACCACCCGCCAACTGCAAGGTAAAGTTGAAGTACATTATTGTTCCAATTGAGTTGCATCGGAAGTACAAAAACTCAGCAGCTATCCCTCTTTTTCAAATGATTGCTAAAAATGTTGGCATCAGAAGAGCTGAGGGAGACTTTATACTTTGTACCAATATCGATATTCTATTCTCGGACGCATGCTTCAAAGAACTGGCCGCAAAGCGTTTAAAAAAGGGCACCTTTTATCGAGCAAATCGCTGTGACGTGTCTCGCGAAGTAATGAAAGAGTCAACTTTAGACGCGCAATTGGCCTACGCAAAGAAAAATATTATTAAACGTTTAGGTAAATCCAAAGGACATGAAACCCTTACACTACCAAGGTTTATGTACTTTTTTCCAAACATGGCTCGCCTATTGAATCTGCTTGTTTTAAACGTTTGGAAACGTGTACACAAAGATGTTTTTCCTCATTTCATTATAGACTTTGATGCTTGTGGTGATTTCACTTTAATGAGTAAAGAAGATTGGGTGGATATCGAAGGTTATGTTGAGTTAGAAATTTACTCCATCCATATTGATAGCATGGCGCTGTGGGCAGCTTCTGCTCTCGGTAAAAAACAAGAGTTATTTCCTTACAATTCATGTGTTTACCATATTTATCACGAAGATGGTTGGGAAAGTAATGATGCGTTGCGAACAATACAGTTCCTTATGAACAAACCGTGCTTAGATTATACCATCATTTTCAAAGCAGGCTCCCAAATAGTAAAAAACAAACAACATTGGAAAATGAATAAACCAGACTGGGGAATGGCCGACCTACAGCTTGAAACGATAGAATTTATTGCTTAAAATGAAGAAAATAGGTGTAATAGGTGTCGGAAAGTTAGGTATCTGTTTTGCCTTGAATTCCGAACGGAAAGGGTTTCACGTAATTGGTGTGGATACCAATCCGAATGTTGTAGCCGCCATTAATAAACGTGATATAATTACCGATGAACCATTGGTCAAAGATTTTTTGGCAATAGCCAATCAATTCGAAGCGCAAACATCTCTGCAATCTGTAATTGACGATGATATTTCACTTTTATTCCTTTTCGTAGCAACCCCATCATTGGCCGATGGTAGATATGACCACAGTCAAATAGACCGAATTGCTGGTCAGTTAATTGAATTTGGAGTGCGAAATAATCCTATCCAACTTATTGTAGGTTGCACCACAATGCCTGGGTATTGCAATTTGTTGGCAAACCAATTATTACCCTTTAATTATCATGTGAGTTATTGCCCTGAATTTATCGCCCAAGGTAGCATCATGCGTAATCAAGTCATGCCAGACCAAGTACTAATTGGCGAGGCTACTCATGAATCTGGGAATGCAATTGAGCAATTTTACACGTATTTCTGCGATAACTCACCAGTTTTCTGCCGAATGGATCGCATAAGTGCAGAAATAGCCAAAATTGCTACCAACTGCTTCCTAACCACTAAAATTTCATTTGCCAATTCCATTGGTGATTTAGCCATCAAGGCTGGGGCAAATCAAGAGAAGATATTAGCTGCAATTGGTTCTGATTCTCGTATCGGTTCAAAATATCTGGGCTATGGCTTTGGCTTTGGAGGTCCCTGTTTTCCACGAGATAACCGAGCATTAGGCAAGTTTGCTGATGAATCAGGCTACGAATTGCTTCTAAGTAAGGCTACAGACGAAGTAAATCTAAGACATTTAGATTTTCAAGTAGAACAGGCTCTTGAAAACAATGACGAAACCATTACTTTTGATTACGTGAGCTATAAAAAAGATTCAACCATTATTGAAGAATCGCAACAATTGGCGCTTGCCATTCGACTTGCTCGGGCTGGAAAGACAGTAGTTATAAGAGAGCGGTCTGCTATTGTTCAATTTTTAGAAAAGGAGTATCCAGGATTATTCATCCTAGAAGGAGTATCGCAAGGAATTTAATCTTTGCTGTACTAAAAATTAGGCATTAGACCATGAAACTTCCTCAGTTCATACCAAACAATGGTTGGCGACTCTGGTTGGCAATGTTTCTTCTTACCTTCTTGTTATTTGGCAATACGGTGCCTCATGGTTATAATTTGGATGATGAATTTGTAACCAAAAATCATCCATTCACTTCCAAGGGATTTGCTGGGATAGAAGAAATATTCAAATCACCCTATTATTCTGATGATATGGGTTACAGCTATGAATACCGGCCCGTTACGCATCTTTCATTTGCTATAGAACATCAACTTTTTGGTGAACATCCATCCATAAGCCACTTTTTTAATCTCGTTTTTTATGCGTTAAGTGCTGGATGCATAATGTTTTTGATTCGAGGACTTTTTCCTTCCCTCGGTATGTCTTTCTCTTGGATAGTTACTCTTCTATTTATTGTCCATCCTTTACATACAGAAGTGGTTGCTAGTATAAAAAATAGGGAGGAGCTTCTTTCACTGTTGGGTGGCTTATTAGCTGCGTTAGCCCTTATCAAACACCTCAAATCTGGCAATTTCATTTGGCTCATACTAATGGTAGTAGCCTTGGTGGCGGGTCTTTTGTCAAAACTCTCTGTTATCTCGTTTATGCTTCTACTTCCATTAGTTGCTATTTATAAATCCTCAAGTAATAAAACATTTGCGACAGTTGTATTCATATGTACTGGAGTACTTTTTGGCATTTTATTACATCGATTAGATGTTCTTTTACCAACTCTTCCTTTAGCACTTGTTGGGTTAATTATCTCCACCTATGGCCTTAGAATAGTTTATAACGCAGTTGAGAAGGACTCCTTTCTAAAACGCCTAAAATTCCATTTCGGCAGCACCGCTAACAAACTATCTCAAGTAGGAATGGATTGGATGCAAATTGGTAAAATCCATGCTGCATCATTCTTCTTGTTGCTATTTGCAGTTTCATTATCAGTTTTTGGTGAGTTTCATCAGCTTTTTTTGGCTAGTATTTTAGGGGCTACCATTCTATTAATGCACCCAATTTATTTACTTCGATTTCATCTGCCGCTTGCTATTTGCAGCATCATGATTATGGTTTTCTCCGTTATCAATTTTAATGATAGTGCCGTTGGTCCTACTATCTTGTACCTGGGGCTTTTGAATTTGGGAATCTACCGTCTTTCGGGAATGCTGAAAACCAAGCATCTACTATCATTACAACTAGCACTGGCGGCTGCTTTGGTATTCAATTCTATACTACACGAATGGGAGATATATTTCTTTTTGCCAAGTATGTTAATGGTATGTATTGTTCATATCCCCCTCATTTATTCTAATCAGATAAAATCGCGTAAAGCCAGTTACGTTATTGCTGGTTTTTTGGCGCTTTTTATTCTTCTCGAACTGCTATTTGAACCAAATCCATCCTACACTTCGCTAATTGCTGTTGCGATGTATGTGGCCATAATGTGCATCACCCTTCGTTCAAAATGGGCTAAGACGCTATTGATAGCCTTATTTTTTGTTCCCTTAGCTCCGAGTGCATTAATCGTTGCATGGCAGTTTATTAATCCTGAGCCAATCACAACGATTAACGCTTCAATTGCTCCAACAGAAAAAACTCTCGATAAAACACCGAAGAAGATAAGCACGCTAGATAGACCTTTAACATACTCAGAGTTTCCGTTAGGTTTCGATGCTACTTTGAATGAAAAAGTTGCTACAGTAAGCACTGTACTGGGCCATTACTTAAAATTGACCCTCATTCCCTACCCGCAATCTTTCTATTACGGCTATAGCTATTTCACCAAAGTCAATTTGTCAAACCATTGGGCGATTGCAGCACTACTTGTTACCGTTATACTTTTTTCTGTCGCTATATTCTTTACCTATAAGCAATCTCCTATAGGATTTGGGCTCTGGATTTTCCTTTTTTCCATCCTCGTTTTCTCTAACCTGTTTGAACCTGTAGCGGGTATGGCAGGCGATAGGTTGGCATACGTTTCATCCCTTGGTTACTGCATATTTATTGGCTATCTTCTTATCACTCTTTATGAGAGTCAAAAATCTAATGCCAGTAAAAAAATCGTATCTGGTTTCATTGCCCTTGTGCTTATCTCTTATTCCGTAATATCAATTGCCAGAAATAACCAATGGAAAGATGCCTTAACGCTCATGCGTCACGATATTGAACATATTCCTAACTCTGCTCAAGGACACATTCTTCTGGCTTCCAATTTAATGAAGGCCTCGTTTGAACCAGAATACACCAAAGAATCAAATCAAATGCAGCGCGAAGCCTTGGAGCATTTCAAAAAATCTGCTGCAATCGACCCGAGTTACCTAAACGTATGGTTTGATATGGGAAGGACGTATAGAATTTTAGGTGAACCAAAACTGGCGCTATCGTGCTTTCAAGAAACACACAAATTAGATTCCAATTTTTATCAAGCAACATTTAACGTTGCTTCAATTGCAGAAGAGCTAAGCGATACCTCCACCGCAATCAATTACTATAGTCGTTGTATTCAATTTAACCCAGAAATGCTAGAGGCGTACACAAAGCTAAGTTTTCTATATTTGAGAACGCGTCAGTTTGAACAGTCTATAGCTATAAACCAAAAAGCAATTGCTTACAATCCCAATTGGCCAGACCCTTACGATAATATCGCACGAGTTTATTCCGGTCTAAATCAACCCGAAAAGGCAGAACCCTATTTAAAGAAACTCCAAGAATTACGCTAATTCGAGATTTAAGTAGGTCGGTAAAAACCAAAATATCTTTTGCTTCTTAACCATGGTGTCTAACCCGTCTACCAAAATTTAAGTCCTAGTTCGTCCCTTTGCATATTTGTTACCTTCGCGAACTTCGTTAACTTCAAGATGTTCAAAGGTCAAACGTTTAAGAATATCGGTCGTATCCGCGAGATAATCGGGGTACTGGTGAAATATGGTTTCGAGGATATCGTTACCAATTCCACGCTCCGAAATTTTGTAAGCGAAAAAGTACGCATATCGTGGGTGCGTCAAGACAAGCCCGTATTTCAGTACTCTCGTTGGGAACGTATTCGTATGGTTTGCGAAGAGTTGGGTCCCACCTTTGTAAAGCTAGCCCAAGTACTTAGTAATAGGCCAGACATGCTTCCTGCCCCGCTTATCGAGGAGTTCGAAAAGCTTCAGGATAATGTTCCTCCCTTTGCTTTTTCAAAGGTTAAAGAGATTGTTGAGCGCGAAACGGGTAAGAAGTTGGAAGACGTGTTTGAAGTCTTCAACGAAAAGCCACTTGCCTCTGCCTCCATTGGGCAAGTGCATAAAGCGCGAATGAAAGACGGAAAGGAAGTTGTTGTTAAAATACAACGGCCTGAAGTTCGCGAACAAGTAGAAAGCGATTTGGCAATACTTGTGGATGCGGTGAATCGTGCCGATCGTTATTTACAAAAGCAAGGTATCACCAATGCACCCGATTTGGTTCGCTCATTTGAGCGAAGCATGCATAAGGAGCTAGATTATCGCAATGAAGCGCGAAATCTTGACCGATTCCGCACGTTATATAAGGACTATAAGAACTTCTACATTCCACGGGCATTTCGCGAATGCTCGTCTGAGAATGTTCTGATAATGGAATTCGTCAGTGGCTGCAAAATATCGGATGTAGCACAAATGCGGGCTTGGGGATTAGACCCTCGCAAAGTGGCTGAAAATGGAATGGACATCTACCTTACTCAGATATTTGAGTTTGGTATTTTCCATGCCGACCCTCATCCGGGCAATGTGCTCGTGCGAAAAGATGGAGTGATTTGCCTGCTCGACTTTGGCATGGTGGGCACCATGATGAAGAAAGATAAGTTTGCTTTTGCAGGAATTTTTATTGGAATGGCTGAGGGGAATGCCCACAAAATGGCCACCAGCATGAAAGCCTTGGCCATTGACGACCGCGTGGAAGACATGCGTCAATTCGAGTACGACCTCAACGAAATTATTGAGGATTTTACCGCTTTGGATGTGGACGAAAGCAGCATTGCGGATGTGGTAGAGCGCCTTCAAAAGGTGATGTACGACTATCAAATACGCGTTCCTGGCGGTATTTTTCTGGTATTTAGGGCTTTTGCAATTCTTGAAGGAATTGGAAAAACCATCCATCCTCATTTCAATACCTACGATTTTATTCGACCATATGGCATAAAAATGATGAAGGAGAAATACTCTCCTCAAAACATTTTTACGGACGTAACCGACCAATTTGGACAGATTAACTCATTTCTCACAGCCTTTCCTAAGGATATTAAAACACTTCTTTCAAAAGCGCAACGTGGCAAGTTGCACTTTGAAGTAGAGTTGCAAGGCTATGGCTATTTGCTAAAGAAAATGGACAGTGTGGCGAACAGAATTTCGCTCACTTTCCTAACTGTTGCCTTTGTTATCGCTTCAGCCATTTCAATGACCGCCACTTTTGGACCAGACATGAAATACATTTATGGTTTGCCCGAAATAAGCGTTTATGGCCTGTGGACCGCTGGCTTCTTTCTGCTGCTGCTATTCATTTCGGTAATGCGTAGGCGCAAATACAAGTAAGCCCTCACAGTAAAAGGCTACGTTTTTCTATCATCTCGGCCGTAATCTTGGCTGAAAGCAAGCACAATGGAATACTGCTTCCGGGATGCACACTACCTCCACAGAAATACAGATTCTTAATGTTGTTCGTGAAATTGGGGTGTCTCAAAAAAGCTGAGAAAACTCCATTCGAACTATTTCCAAACACTGCGCCCATAGCGCTTGACGTTTTCTCAGCAATATAACGCGGATCCATTACCGATTCGCTTTGGATAAACGGAGCGACATCTATACCAAGTTGTCGGCTGAGCTTGGAAATTATATCTCCTCGCACTTGATTAATTATGGCTTCCCAGTCTTGGCCTGTATCGTGCGGAACGGAAACCATGGTAAACCAATTTTCGCAGCCTGAAGGCGCGTCTGATGGGTTTTCTTTCGCGCTTATGTAGAGGTAAACGCTCGAATCCGAATAAACCGTTTGTTTTTTGAATAGATGATAATACTCCTCTTTCGGGTTGGTACTCATAAACAGATTATGAATGTTCAACTGCGGAAAACTCCCCTTCATTCCCCAATAGAACACAATAACTGAACTCGATTTGGGTCTGTCCAAGGTAAGTGATGGCCGTTTTTGTTCGGGCATCAATCGGTCGTAGGTAGTTTGAACATCCGCGTTGCTCACTATAAAATCAAACGCCTCTTCTTTACCCTTCACCACAACAGCTGTAGCTTTCCCGTTGGCAACCACTATTCGTTGAACCGTACTATTCAACCGAAACTGAACCCCCATCCGCTCTGCCAATCCTACCAATGCTTCTATTATGGTATAAATTCCACCTTCAGGGTAATAGGCTCCAAGCGTTATTTCGTAGTGCGAAATGAGGTTTAATGTGGCTGGGGCTTGGTAAGGGTCTGACCCATTGTAGCTCGCATATCGGTTAAAAATATCGGCCACCTTCTCGTCTTTGAACAACGCGGCATTGGCTTTAGCCATAGTGGTAAACGCCTCTACTTTATGAAAATTGAGAATGCCACGCAGGGTAGGCCAATCAAAGTAGTTCTTCCATTGATGCAATGACCTTTGCAGAAAAACAGGGTCGGTTAACTCCAATTTTTCTTTCGACCGTTGGAGAAACGTTACCACACTTTGACGCGAAACGGAAGTTTTATTGACCAGCTCATCGGCCAACTTATCCGCATCTGCTGGCGTTTCGATGCTAGTTCCATCCTCAAAAAAATACTTGAAAATAGGGTCGAGCCTCGTGTACTTAAAATGGTCTTCGGGCCGCTCTCCACACAATTCGAATAATACGTCAATGTACTCGGGCATAGTGAGCACCGATGGCCCCATATCAAACCGATAGCCGTTCTGTCGAAGTTCGGCTATTTTGCCTCCAGCTGTAGCATTGGCCTCAAACACGGTGACCTTACATCCTTGCTTTGCCAAGCGGATAGCCACAGCCAATCCTCCTATTCCTGACCCAATGACGGCTACGCTGCGCAAATGCTTCGATTAGAATTGGTATGCATCGCGCAAAGTTCGCTATCAAGCCGCATTCGAAAGGAACAAATCCATCTTGCGCATCGCTTTACCTTTATGCCACCACTTACCGCTATCCTATTCATGTCTACAGACAGAAACGCTATCGAAAATGCCTTGTGTGTCTATCTCCAAACCCACGTGTTGGCTTCTGGATTAACGATTGCACCCGAACAAGACTTTGCAGCTTTCGACATTGATTCGGTTACGCTTGTAGAGTTGGCAATGCATATAGAAGACACGTTTGGCATTGAAATTCCTGTTCGATTGCTGCTGCCCGAGCATATCCATTCGGTACGCACCTTGGTTTCGTGCGCTTTAGAACAGACCAATCGCAAGGGTTGATGGGACATCCTCCCCATTTTCTTTCTGGTTCAGATTATTTTCATCTGTTGCTCGACAAGCAAATGCGCCACCGCGGCTTACCAGGCAATATTTCGCGCATTCATTTACACTTAGCTCCATCCGCAAATTTGCACAGTATAGCTGCCCAATTGCACGCCAATGCTACACTGACGCAGGTTTATCACCTACGCATTCGCCAGCAATTGTTTCGCATTCCGCAATGGATAGAAGCAGATTCTCCGCTCACCTCCGCAGTGGTGCTTCACCCTAAGCAGCTATCGCCTGAAGCATTCGAACGCAACATAATGCAAGCGATTGTACCCGAGCGCGAACAGTTGGTACGCATAGACCTTGCCCAAACCACCGATGGCGCCCACCATGCCGTGGTAGCCATGCACCATGTATTGTTCGACCACAAAGGCATGCAGCTTTTTCTTTCGGCACTTGCCCAAACAAACCATGCCGAAAGCCCCACCTCGTTCTTTGCTGCTTCGGCAACCACCTCAACTTGGACCGACCTCGCCCAAGCTTTCCGCGCTACTCTATTTGCGTTTAGGTCGGGAGGATGGAAGTTGGCCTCGCTTATCCATCGAAACACTCCGCTTACCCGTCCTGCCCACTACCTCACCATCCCTTTCACGGTAGACGAAACCACCCATGCCGACAAATTGGCTATGCAATGTGGCGGTGCTAGCGGCCGCAGTGCATTTTACTTAGCTGCTTTGCTCATGGCTGTGCGGCACGTATTTGCGCAGCGCAACGAATTTCCTCCCTACTATTGGGTGCCTGTGCCCCACGATATGCGCAAAAAAGGCGCAAACGGCCACTTAGTGGGCAATGCGCTTTCGTTCTTCTATTTTAAAGTGTACGACCACCAATTAACTTCCATTGCAGATGCCGTTGCCGCTATTCAGCAGCAAATGATGCTGCAAGTGCGCCAAAAACAACCTTGGAAATTGGAGGCATTGCTTCGGGTGTTTCGTAGGGTGCCTCTTCCTTTGATGGAAGCTATGATGAATCTTTCGAGTGGAGGAAAGGTGAGCACGTTTGCCTTTTCCGATTTGGGCGAGCAACGCTACACTATCCGCCACTTTTGTGGAGCCGAAGTGCTTCAAATTGCCCACATACCTCCTGTGCCTTCTCCACCCGGGCTAAGCGTGGTGCTTGCTCGCCAAAACGGACACCTGCATCTCATACTTGGCAGCCTGCCCCAAGCACTTAACAGTGCAGAAGTAGAACTTCTACATAAACATTTTAAATCGCTGGTTTTAAGGGATTTATAATGAACCAATAGTTGGAAGATTCTCCATACAAATAGCTTTTCGCATTTATTTCTACAATTTTAGGCGTATCGCTGTCTGATATGTTTTTTGTCCGAAATATGTCGCTACATTGGCTGCCCAAATGTTGAAAGAGACATCATATCAGCGGTCAGCGATGCTTCTGATATTTCGGGATTGGCTCTACATTTTTAAATCAACATGGCGGAAACTGAAAAGCCATTATCTCCAAAAAAATCACATCAAGAACCCAATGAAACATTCATTCTACCTTTTAATTGTTGTCATCTTGGTTATCGCCACTCCATTTATTTCTGTGGCACAGTCTGACCTTCTTGATGTGGTCTATCTCAAAAATGGCAGCATCATCAAAGGCATCATAACCGAGCAAGTGCCTGGCACAGCTGTCAAGATTCAAACCGCTGATGGAAGTCTGTTTGTATTCGAATACGATGAGATAACCAAAATGACCCGCGAGCCGAAATTGGCTACTAGTGCTGCCTCAGCCAATCAACCTACACCAGTAACCTCTGCACCAGCAACCTCAAAACCTAAAGACCGTGATGAATGGGGGCGTACCTACAACCAGAACATGGAATTGGCAAAGCATAAGAAGCAGGTTTCTATTGCCCTTCTGTCCACCGGTAGTGTCCTCATTGTAGGTGGCACAACCTTGATGCTTCTCTCAGGAGAAAAAACATTGGTAAGCCCTGGGGGCAAAGATGGATACCTTGTCGGTGGCATTCTGGCTGCCGCTGCGGGCATTCCCTTTTTGGCCATCGGGGGTGGATTGTGGAGTTCGCAGCTTAAATACCGCAATCGTGCTCAAAATATGGAGGGAGGCACTGCCCAGCTTAGTCCAGTACTCATAGGCACTCAATCATTTTCGGGAGCAAACATTCAGTCAGGTTCGGCTGTCGGTCTTTCGCTCACCTTTCGTTTCTAGTCTGTAATTATGCGACTAAAGGCGTTTCTTATCCTCGTGCTGCTACCCGTTGCAATTCAGGTATCGGCTCAAAACAGTCTTATTGATGTGGTATATCTCAAGAACGGGAGCATCATAAAAGGCATTGTTGTAGAGCAAATCATTGGGCAATCTATCAAGATAGAAACCAAGGATGGGAGCTTATTTGTATTCAAAACCGAAGAGGTTGCCAAAATAACCCGAGAGGCTATGGGTACTACTGCCACTGCACAAAGCACCGTAGTAACCACAGATATGCCAGAAATTGGGAAGGCGTTTGGAGGTGGTGTCGTTTTTCACGTGGATGCCGCAACGCGCACAGTCTGGATTGCCGCTTCCAACGACCAAGCCTACCGCCACATGTGGGGCGCAGATGGTACCACACTAGCACGGTCGTATGACGATGGGCAACAGAATACCAATGGCATCCTTTCCTTTTATCAAACCACCCACACGGGGCCAGGGCATACCAGTGCTGCTGTGTGCAATTACCTTACTATAGGCCAATTTGTCGATTGGTATTTGCCCGCACTCAACGAATTGGAGCGGATGTATCATCAACGCTCGGCCGTTGGCGGTTTTGGCTTTGGAATATATCAAAGCTCCACAGAGCAGGGTCGTTTAGACTTCTATGGTATTGATTTTCGACCTGAAAAACGGTTGATGAACAACTTCAACAAAGACAACAACGATTTCAACATTCGCTGCATCAGAAGGCAGTCGTTTTAGCAACTAGCCCCGCCCCACCAAGGTGGGGCTTTCTTTTTCCCGCCCCATTCCCCCTAATTTTGCCCACATGCTACTACGCACCTCTTGTTCTCTCGCTTTTGCCGTCCTTTTGGCAGCACCGCTGCGCGGGCAAGACATGGACTATGCCCGCGAAGTGCTGGCCGAGTTGTGTAGCGATGAAATGGCAGGCAGGGGCTATGTAGACGATGGCGACAATTCGGCTGCGTTTTACATCGAGTCGCAGTTTAAGGAGATGGAACTGAAAGCGTGGGATTACAATTTCTATCAGTCCTTTACGTTTGCCGTCAACACATTTCCGAGCACGATGGAATTGGGGCTCGACAACCAACCGCTAGTGCCTGGGCGCGATTTTATTGTGGCATCCGATGCTCCATCCATCAAAGGCACATACGCCATCCACTATCTTCATCAACTCCCAAAACTGGCACCATCGGGCCGATTGTTGGATACCGCGTTGGTATACGATGGCGCTCTGCTGGTGCCCGATAGTTTGGTGCGTGGCTTGCCGGCATCCATGCGCAGTGCATTGCTCCAAGGCTTTCGAAAAGCGGGGGCCAAGGTGTTGCTTCGCGCAACGGACAAAAAACTAACATGGCATGTAAGCACCCATCAAGGTGCTATTTTCGAAGCTACCGTGAATGATTCACTGTTTGACCATAGTCCCAAAACGCTCCAGCTAGCAATAGAGAGCAAATTGGTGCCGAAACATCGCTCCCAAAATGTGTTGGCATACATGCCTGGCACTACCGACACGGATAGCACCATCGTATTCACAGCCCACTACGACCATTTGGGCAAGATGGGTAAGGATGCCATTTTTCGCGGAGCAAACGATAATGCCAGTGGCGTAACCATGTTGCTTTCTTTAGCCAAACATTTCTCATTGCCCGAAAATGCCAGCAAATTCAACATCGCTTTTATCGCATTTGCTGGGGAAGAAGTGGGTCTTTTGGGCAGTTCGCACTATGTAGAACAGCCTGTTTTTCCGCTAGAGGATATTCGGTTTCTTATCAATTTGGATATTGTAGGTACGGGCGAAGATGGCGTGAAAGTGGTGAATGGTGCGGTACACACTGCCGATTTTGAGCGCTTGCTGGAGATAAACAAAAGCCGCAACTACTTGCCGGCCATACAACCACGGGGCAAAGCTGCCATATCCGACCATTATCCCTTTTCGGAAAAAGGCGTGCCTTGCTTCTATTTCTACACCCTTGGTGGTTCGCCTGCCTACCACGATATAAACGACCGCCCCGAAGGACTTTCGCTGGCTGGATTCGAAGGGCTGTTCAAACTCTTGGTTGACTTTACACACACATTTTGATGGGAACGCTTTATATGGTGCCTACGCCTGTGGGCAATTTGAAGGATATGACCTTTCGCGCTATCGAAGTGCTGCAATCGGTGCAAACCGTGTTGGCCGAAGATACCCGCGTAACGGGCAATCTGCTGAAGCACTACAGCATTGCCACCAAGTTGTTTGCCTTGCATCAGAACAACGAACACCGCATGGTGGAGCGTATTGTGGAGCGCCTAGCACAAGGCGAAGACATGGCCATGGTGACCGATGCGGGTACGCCCGGTATATCTGACCCTGGGTTTTTGCTGGTGCGCGAAGCTGTGAAAGCTGGCATAACGGTAATTACCCTGCCCGGTGCCACGGCATTCGTGCCAGCATTAGTCAATTCGGGTTTGCCTTGCGACAAGTTCTTTTTCGAAGGGTTTCTTCCTCAAAAGAGAGGACGAGCCACGCGCATAGCTGCTATATCGGAGCTTCCATGCACAGTAGTCCTCTACGAATCGCCCCACAAACTGCTAAAAACACTGGAACAGCTGAAAGAAGCCTGCGGTGCAGAGCGTAGCATAAGTGCTTCGCGCGAAATTTCGAAGCTCTATGAAGAAACCGTTCGCGGAACGCTGGCTGAAGTGATTGCCCATTTTACGCAACATGGCGTGCGAGGCGAATTTGTGCTTGTGCTTGCTGGTAAAGACGGGATTGCTCGCGTTTCCAAATCAGATGAAGAATCCTAATCTACAAGGCATGGAACTGACGGTATTTTCGGATGGTCATTTTATGAAAGAAGCGTTGAAGGAAGCGCAACGTGCCTTCGACCGCGATGAAGTGCCTGTGGGTGCAGTTATCGTTTGTCAGCAACGTATTATTGCCCGAACCCACAACCTGACGCAAACCCTCAATGATGTGACGGCCCATGCCGAAATGCAGGCCATTACCTCGGCAGCAGATTATATTGGCGGCAAATACCTTAAAGATTGTACGCTATACGTTACGCTTGAGCCATGTGTGATGTG
>Ga0247837_1001247_pt1 | contig 54174 bp, 46 predicted proteins | sample LaCtaG_2_FD_187115 | JGI IMG/M metagenome (GOLD analysis project Ga0247837, IMG submission 187115) | Freshwater microbial communities from meromictic Lake La Cruz, Castile-La Mancha, Spain - LaCruzMarch2015_14.5m | ecosystem: Environmental > Aquatic > Freshwater > Lake | place: Spain: Castile-La... | reverse complement strand
GCCTACTTCTCAAACTACGGTGTTGTCCAGGAGTGCATCCTAATGGTGGACCGCCTCACCAACCGTTCTCGCTGTTTCGGCTTCATCACGATGCGAGACAAAGAAGACATTGACCGAATTTTGGCAAGCGAACAGATAGTGGACGGTAAACGCGTAGACTGCAAACTCGCAGTTCCTCGAGAAGCAAGCGTAGTGCCTCCGGCTGCTCCTGAAATCCAGCCTGTGCTCAGAACAAAGAAGATGTTCGTCGGAGGACTTTCCCCAGAGGTAACGGACCAAGACTTCAGAGAGTACTTCCAGCAGTTCGGTGAGTTGGAGGACAGTGTCGTGATGTTCGACCGAGACACACAGCGCCCCCGCGGCTTTGGCTTCATCACCTTCCTCAACGAAGAGTCAGTGGACCGAGTCCTAATGAACTTCAACCACAACGCAATAAAGGGAAAGTGGGTGGAGTGCAAGAAAGCCACTCCCAAGGAAATGAGCATGCCTCGGATGGGCATGCCGCCTAACATGGGCGGATATCCAAACGCTGGATTTCCTTTCTACCCTGGCTATGACCCTATGGGCATGGCGTCAGCGATGCCCATGCAGGCTTATACGCCCACAGAAGCTCAGATAATGCAGGTAAATGATATGGTGGAGGAGTCGGAGGAGATACGGCCGTATGTCAACTCGGCTGAAGAAGAGGAACTGCGGAGGACGTTGATGGATGAACTGCTGGGGGATAAGCGACAAGAAACGTTTCCGAAGGTAGACTTTACGCGGGGTAGACTACTGCTTTAAGTCAACATAGGTAGAAATATGCCTCATGGAGTCGAGTTCTGTGTGCACCTGTCCTCTTCCGCGCCCTGTCTGACTGCCTTGTAAGTACCACTCAGCTCTGTGCAACTCGCTAGTCTGCTTTCCCTGCTGCCTCTGGTGCTATTCCTGCGCTCCAAAGACCTGCCCAGAGCTTTTCCACAGACCAACTCCTGCGTCCCACATGCTCTCAAGTCTCTACTATGTGTCACTGCAGCTGGACTGGAACTGGTAATGCTGATTTGGCACTTGACTCAAGACAGCAGTGTGGACTTGTCTCAAGTCACTGTCAACTGTCTAAGCTGCCTAGAGTGGACGGCTGCCGGTTTGCTTGTAGTTCTGCAGTACATCCAAGAAAAGCGCACAAAGCGCTACATCAGTGCCTGGTGGAAAGTAATGCTATTCGCCCAGTTGCTAGTCCTGCCTCTTACCCTCATCTTCTCCGTCGGTCACCCCTCCCTGGAAGACACCAGTTTGGAAGAGGTCCTTCTACTGGCCTTGCAACTGGCACTAGTGCTATTGAACTGCTGCTACTCTGATCCTTCTCTAGCCAACGATGAGTGGAGCATTCACTCAAACAGCATTCTTACAGTGTTCGCAGGCTCTCGGAAGATGTCCGAGGAAGAGGTGTATCGGTCGCTGGCTTTGAGGGATGAGGATGAAAACGGAATTCATGCAGTGGAGGTACTGAGCACGACAGTTGACGTTTGTGAAGAAGCTGTAATGGCCACATAGTGTCGCATTTTGGTGAAAAGGGGAAGAAGCGGAGCAGTAGTGTCGGAAGCAAGGAGGACTTATGCTGAATTCGCGAGTCTATACTCCAATTACAAGCCTGGGAAGCAGAAGCGACCTGTGCCTACGCTACCCACTCCTTTGACCTCTCTATCCACTGCCTCTACCTCTGAACTAGAACTCAGACGCAGGCAATTCGAACGTCTGCTTCGCTTCATGATCCGCTACACGCCCTCTGACGAAACTCTCAACCGCTTCCTCCTCCCAGCAGTGCACTTTTCCATGCCTGGCCACAGCGACTCCTTCGTCTCAATCAACAGTACTAACGTCCAAGGAAACCCTCGCGAGTTGCAGGAAATCAGTGACTCGGGAGCAGTTCTAAGGTCTGGAAGTCTCAGAGTCAGTATTGTGTCTACGTCTGATGGCGGGACTGGCAGAGACAAGTTCACTTTGTATGACATTGAGACGATAATAACCGCTACAGGACTGAGGACTACTGCTGAACGCCGATATACAGAGTTCAAATCTCTGCTCAAAGGACTCAAAAGGCGACATGTCATCAAGTCAGCGCTGCCGAAGGGCGGCATAGGCGTATCTTCCACAGACCAAAGAGTAGTCGCAATGCGGAAAGTCGCCCTGCAAGCACTGTTGCAAGAGCTGATTTCCCGGCCAGAAGTCCTTTCCGAACCCACTCTTCTCTCCTTTCTCTGTCTCTCAGATATCCTATAACCATGTCTGCGCCAAAGCCAGTCCCTAGCAAAGCCCCGCACCCTGACCAGCTCCTGGGCGACTACCAGCAGGCAGAAATGAGCTTCGCCAGCAGTCTCGTGGAGGAAGAGCTGAAGGACCCGGGCAGAGAAGTTCTCGTGATGACTGTGGACCTCGGCAACGAATTGAAGGACAAGCTAATAGTGCATGAAGGGGAAAGACCAGAGGAGCTCGCACTGAGCTTCGGGCGGAAGCACGGACTCAGTGAAAGACTAGTGCAAGCGTTGGAGGGGAAGATCAGGGTGAACTTGGCTCAAGTGATGGATGAGGAGGAAAAGGCTGACAGTTCCTTAGCGCCCAGCTATGCGGCTTCCGAGACTGGGTATCGTCCCAAGCCCACTCCCAAGTCCTACTCCTACCGCCAAACCACCTCCCAGTCCAGCAACATTGGCGAGCGAATGTATGTGAAGGGGATGCAGCACAAAGGGTCTATGGACCTGCAGTTGCAGCGAGCCAGACACGTACAGGAAACTGAAGCTTCTCGAGAACTCACTTTCGCCCCCAAACTCACACGACCTACTGCGAGTCCACTACCCCACAGTGAGAACGCACTGTTGCTGCAGGCGCAGCTGTCGCAGAGACAACTCGAGGCCAAGCGCAGGGAAGTCCTGCAGGCTCAGGAAGCCCAATGCACCTTTCAACCTGCAATTTGCCCGCGGTATGTGCTAAGCAGAAGTGAGGAAATGTCCCGCAAGCAGTCCAAAGAAGCCAGCGACCGCTTCGACCTCCTCTACCAGCAAGCAGAGGTCCGCCGAGCCAAAATTGCACAAACTGCCTCTGACTTTATCAAGAACTCGTGTCCCTTTGCGCCTGACATCAACGTCTCTCACCCAGAGTCCCAAAGCGAACACATTGAAAAGCTGTACACTTCCCGAAGGCCTGTGGAAGCTGCATTGGACCGGGAGCGAATGCGGCTATTTGGGAAATTCGACCCTGAAACCGGCCGAGAACTCTACAAGCCCAGGACAGGCCGGGCGCCTGCGCTCCAGGCAAGCCCTATATAGAGAGATAAGAAAGTGCCTGTGGGCCAGTACCTGCATGAACTGCTGCCTTCCAAGGCTGAACCCGTCGTGCCTGAGGGCAATGTCGGCAGGTACATCATCAGCAAGTCCAAGTCCGACCGAATCTACGAGAAAATGAAGCAAAGTCGGTACAAAGAGCTGTTCGAAGTCCTAAAAATGCCGCAAGAAGCAGTTCTTTCAGCTGAGCAGGCCACAGTAGACAAACTGCCCCCAGACATAGCCACCATCCTGCGGCCTCTGCTGACAGAACTGCAAATGATGGGCGAAACTTTGGATTTGGAGGAGTTTTGCGCATCGATGGATAACCTTATGAAGGTGCTATCTCCGATTGAGAAAGCCACAGTACTACGAAAGACCTACGAAGTGCCTCAATCCCAACCTACTCCCAAGCGACCCAGCAGTGTAAACACAGAGTTGTCCTTATACGAGCGGGAAATGCTCAAAAAGAAGGCGCTTGAGGAGCGGCTTCGGCACGAAAAGGTGCAGGCGGAGACTGCGAAAGTGGCGGAGTGCTCCTTCCGTCCGCAGATAACTCCCTACGACCCTGCCAAGCACTCTTTCAGTCCCTTGGACGACCTACTAGATAAAGCTGTGGACGAAGGCCTGTTGATCCCCAAAATCAAAGCCAAAATGGCGACTATACAGTAACTAGGCTACCATAGCAGCACTTTCAGACGGTCTCGGGCGTATAGCAGCACTAGTCCACTGATTAGCATAAGGAAAGAAACTGCCACACTGCATACTACGACTCCTTGCAGGTCCTCTGAGTGCAGGTAAATGAGCAGCAGTACGGCCTGCACAGTGTCTTCCAATACCCACTTGAGGTAGCGGAACACTGCGGGACTGACGTCCTTCGAGGCACTGGGAGGTAGACTGAGCAGACGATTGGAACTGAGGTCCAGTACTTGCGTTTCCCAAAACTGACTGCTGCACAGGTACAGGCCGTAGTACTCCAAGTAGGCGGAGAGACTGCGAGTCAAGCCACTGATGCAGACTCCGCCCGACTCCCCAGAGCGAAGGATGCACAGGGTGGAGTTGTAGAAGACGAGGGAGAGCAGAATTAGGCCGAGACTCAGTCCCCACAAAGTGGTGTGACTGCTGTTTGCACTGAGCACTGCCACAAAGCACAAGTGCAAATAGGTATCTAGGCGAGACAACTGTCCCCAAAGCACTGCACAGGTCACTTGTATCCAGGACGCTCTTGTGATTTTCCCATCCTCTTCCATCTGATGCAAGTGGGGGTAAGCCTGCAGCAAGCGACTGTGCGCCGAAGTCTCTAACTGGTCCGCCTCTGCATCAGTATGTGTGAACAAACAGCACAGGTACCACTCCAGACTCAGGGAAAGCAGCATGTAGCCTGCGTACAGCACATGTGCTAACTCGCCTATCTCCTCCTGCACCAGCAGGCCAAATGGCAAGATCGAAACTGCCAAATAGAAAAGCGCTGTGCTGCAGCAGGCCACGAGGTTCAGTTTTGAGGAGTAACTCAGGATTTTCTTCCTTAGAAGTTGCTGGTACAGGAGCCAGACTGGATGCTGGTGGAAATCCTTCGGCAAGGAGTCGATTTTCACATCAAAAAAGACGTCTGGACAGGGCAGATCGGCAGAGGAGAACTCTGGGTCTTTGCAAGTGCTGGCGTTCGGACTAACCACTGGAGAAAGCGGCAAAGCTTCCAAGTCCTTCGCACTGCCAGCCATCATATTAGCTATAGTGACTCAGCCTCTGTGTCGAAGTGCTCTGCGCTCAGCGGCTTCGATGGCCTGCACCATTTCCTCGATGGCTGGGAAGAGGAGACTGCGGTGGCCCTGGCCAATGGGCACGTCCGCTTCACTGGTCTGCACGGCTCTGGAGTCTTGGCTTTGGGACCGGGAGTGCTCGCTGGAGTCAATCACTACTGTGATAGGCGGATTTACCTGTCGATATGGGAGGATATCAGTGTTCGGAGGGTTGAGACTGGCGACTTCGAATAGATTGGGAGGGAGAGTAAGGGAGCCGCCGTCAGCGAGCTGGAACTTGAGTGCGGAAGTGGAGTCGAGCAGCAGGGAGGGTGCGCCTTCGAGCCAAGCCCCTTGAGGAATGGCCACAGTGAGACGAGAGCGAAGCCAGTTGCTGGTTGAAGGGTGCCGCATAGACTTTGGGACAACGCGCCATTATAGGGCAGAGTGCTCTATACTACGTCAGCTTAGCTACTGCTGTGGCGATCTATCCAGCTTCTTCAGAAGTTCAGTGATGTCCTTATGCGTCTGGAACTGCTTGAAGAACTCAATGACGTCGTTGGGGATTTCGCCCACAGGGAGCAGGCGTCGCTTCATAAGTGTAGTAATCAGCACACATAGCAGTCTGGCGAGCCGTGCTTGCAGGGACCGTTCCTTGATGTTCTTGCAGGTGTTTACTGAGTTGGTCAGGAAGACGGAGAGGATGGCTTTGGGCAGCTCTGCGTTGATGAGGAGACTGTGCATCACTTCCATTTGCTGGACGCTCAGGTCCATGAAGATGAGCTTTTCTGTGAGCGGCTCGAAGAGCTCGTGGTGGTAGATTTTGAGCAGAATGGTGCTGGCGATGGCGGGGTTGCGCTGCACCAAGGGCGGGAACTTCTCCGGGTCGATGCTCAGCTGCAGCAGCAAGTTAGGGTCTGAGTCCAACGCCTTGACCAGGAGGTCCGCCTTTTCAGTGCGCAGCTCTGCCTGCAGGGCCTGCTCATACAGTCGCTTATACTCAGACGTAGTGCTGTCCAGGTTGTCTTCACTCCACAGCACTTCCGCCAGCGGACCCGCACTCACCCACTTGGCCTCGCCCCAGAGGTCTGCAAACACTGGCATTGGTCTGGTGAACTCAGGAGTGAAGATGCCGAGTTGCAAGTATTGGGCGCCTGTAGCTCCTGTGATGTTGACAGTGGGACGAACTGGGGCTTGTGTTTGTTTCTTAGGCGGGTCGAAGTCCAGGGCAGCGGGCTTGCGTTTGAGGAGTTCAGTGACTGAGAGGTCGGCCAGGGCAGGGTTGGCCATTAGTTGCTGCAGAAGAGCGGCCTCTGCAGGGTCGCGGTCCACAGCTTCGAGGAGTGGCTGTAGGAAAAGGTTGTCCTCTTGCTTGCTGATTTCGTGCAGGATGAAGATCGCTGCAACGCGGTCCGGGGCAGAGAGTAGGCCCTCTTGGAGCAGTGTGAGGAGGACGTAAGCGCCCCTGAACTGCTGAGGCTTGGAAAAAGTCTTCATGAAGGCGGAGAGACAAGCACTCAGCGAGGAGTCTTGATGATTGAGCACCTCTAGTAGCACGCGCGATTCCATTACATACAACTCAGAATGGAACTCACGAGAAGGAAAAACCAGCGCGAAATCAAACTGGAAAACGGGGTGCCCGAGTCTAGCAGCCTACTCAGTAATCGGATCAGCACTGGGAAGCACTCTCTCCACGGCTTTCTCCTGGCACTAGTACTCAACCAGTGCACGCGGCTCAGCACTTTGTGGTTCGTTATCATTTCAGTCCTCGCCTTCGACCCCTTCAGTCACGGCTACGAGACGTCCGTTGTGCCTTGCGTTCTGCTAGCTGCGCATCTCTTCATTGCGGTTACTCGAGACGGAGTGGCGATGGCTCGGAGGAACATATCTGACCGCAAGCTGAACAAGGAAACCTTCGCAGTGTGGCAGGGAGATAAGTTCGTCTTCATACCATGTGAAGACATCAAAATAGGCCAATGCTTGCTTATCTACGACACAGGCCGCGTCCCTGCAGACGTGGTGTTACTAGCCACAAGCACTGAAGACGGCTTCTGCTACATCAGCACAGCCAATATCCTGGGCGAAAACAACCTCGATGTGAAGATGGCAGTGAAGGAAATGCAACGGTGTTTGCCCAACTACGACAACCCGCCGTCCTTCAACTTCCACCGACTCCGGGGAGCGGCGAGGGTGTCAGCGCCCAGTCCCGACTACCACTCCTTCGAAGGGAAACTCAAAATCCATAACTACCCGCGGGCTTCAGTACTGGACTTCCACAACTTTATCCTACGCGGCAGTCGAGTTTACAGCACGAGCTGGATCCTGTGTCTAGTGGTCTATGTTGGGATGGAGACCAAGGTCTGGATCGACCGGGCTCACGCACCTCGGAAAACCTCCGCCTACATGCGAGCGCTCAACTACTGGACTCTGTGTGGAGTGGCATTTGTCCTCGTGGTTTCAGCTGTTATGATCCTCGCTCAATTCCTGACCTCTCAACAAGTAGTAACTGACGAGGAGTACATACTTTACCTGCTTGGCCTTTACTCCGAGGTGCCGATATCTCTCTACATTGGTCTGGACTTAGTGAGGATACTGCTCATGTGGCGGTTTACGAAGAATACGAAGGGCAGTGTGTTCAAATACGGCTATATGTCAGAAGACCTGGCGAAGGTGAATTTCGTGCTAATGGACAAAACAGGAACTTTGACGGAAAACAAGCTAAAGGTCACGGAAATTGTAATTCACGACCAAGTCTTTAGGCACGAATCAGAGGCGAAAACGCTAATAACGAATAATGGCGACTTCAATCACTACGAAACCTCCTCCTCTCCCAGAGTCCTCCGCTTGGACACCTTTGACGACCTGGGCTTGAAGATGAGAGGAAGCAGTACAGACGCATTTTACTACTTCTGTGAGTGCATTTCCCTGTGCAACAATGTGATTCCGGTAGGCAAGGACAAGTTTAAAGCCACCAGTGCAGACGAAAAGGCACTCGTCAGGGCGGCTCGCAAGCTGGGGTGTGCTTTTCTATCCAGGGCGGAGGACGAGTGCAGAGTGGAGATGTTCGGCACCTGTGTCACTTACAACGTGTTGTGCATTCGCAAGTTCAGTCCGGAACTGCGACGCATGCGAGTGCTAATTCAAGGCGTATTCGACGAGCATGCGACATTATACGTGAAGGGAAACTACGCAGTGCTCAAAGACTTCCTCAAAATAGACCCTGAGAATAGACTCGTGCTGGAAGCGCGTTTGGACGAAATGGCTCATCAAGGCTTGCGCACAATGCTATTTTGCTATAGACGAATTGAGGGCGAGCAACTTGCAGAGGTCAAGCAGCAAGCGGCAAACATCCATCTTTCCAAAATGAACATCGAGGCCAAGATGGAAATCCTGCTGAGAGACTTGGAAAAGGAACTGGACTACATTGGAATTGTGGGCATCAGGGACGAGGTACGCCAGGAAACGCTGGACTGTCTGGACACCATCAAGGCCTGGGGAGTGCAGACTTGGATTCTCAGTGGAGACAGTGAAAGCAACACTTTGGCTACTGCGCATTCTTTGGGCTTGATTGAGAAGGAAACGAAGGTGGTGTCGCTGCGAGGCTTGCACACTTCTGAAATGTGCGCCAAAAGGCTCTATAACGTGGCCAAGGAGCATCTATTTCACAAGCCCCCGGAAGCCCGCAGATCTTCCCTCGAAATGCCTCGAGCCTACTTCCAAAGCTCGAGTTTGAACTGGGCGGACTTCCACCCTGAAACAGTCAACTTCGCTCTGTCCATCGACAGTCAAACCTTCGTCACTGCACTGAAAGAGCAAATCACCAGACATTTCCTCATCAGTCTGATTACCTCCGCATCCTTCACTTGTTTCAACACCCTGCAGCCCAGCGACAAGCGGGAAGTGGCCAGGCTACTGATGAAAGGACTGAGGACCAGACCAGTAGTGTTGGCAATAGGCGACGATGGGAGTAACATGCCAATGATATTGGAAGCAGACGTGGGTATCGGCATAGCCCGGAAAGTGGACTCGCGAGCAGCTAGCAACAGCGATATCGCACTGAATCACTTCTCCATTCTCGCCAATTTGCTGACAGACGGCAGAGTCAATGCGCAGTTGCTCAGCCAAACTGCGCTTTTCTTCATCTACGGCACTTCCTTCTTCGAACTGCTGAAGCTGGCCTACATGTGCGTAGCGGATGTGACTCCTACATTCATGTGTTCCTTGGACTTCTCACTGATGTACAACGCAGTGGTCACACTTATCCCTTTCGTCTACTTAGGCGTCACCAATTTCCATAAGAACGGTCAAGATTTCCAAAATTACATCCCTGCCCTGAAGTACAAAAATGTGGCCCATTACCTCCTTTTGGCAGTTCTCCACGCGAGCGCTATTTTGGCCCTTGTCCTGCCCGCCTTTTATGTGAAGGACGGAACCATCGGCGTGACATCAGAACTAAGTGGCGTCTTGCTCATTGCGTTAGTGCTGGCCGTCAACCAGCACTGCTGGCAGGAAGCTATCAGAATGTCGCTGGGCCTGGCCGCTTCCTCAGTCCTCAGTATCGGCATCACCCTACTGTACATCAGTACTGAAACTGTCGACCCTGAACAAAACGAGGCCGTTGCGCAAATATTCACCTCGCCTCGACTGGTCATAACTGTCCTTTGTCCGCCTTTAGCCTGCGCAGTGCTGTCCAAACTCTTTCTCCTCGTCAAAGACAACCAGGCCTCCTCTCACCGAGCCAAAATCACCCCTCTCTTTGCGCATCGCTCGATCATGGCCAAAATGCGCACCGAGTCTCACAACATTCTGGACTTCTACACCAGTGAAGGGAACGCTGTGAAGTACGACCTGCCCGAAGCCAACAACTTCGAAATCAACGAGCGACAAATGCGCTTCAAAAGTTCCCAAGTCGAAACCAACTACATCGCTGACTTCACTACAAATAACATCAAGTTACTGAGTACGACTGCACTGTTGTTTTCCGTTCAATTGGCTTTAACACTGCCAGATGCGTTTGAAAAGCATGCAAATGAGAGGGTGTTGTTCGCGCTAGGGACTGCCGGGATTGCATTGATGTTCCTTACCACTTGGCTGAATTGGAAGACGATTGTGCTTGCGCACTTCCTAGCAGTGGGTTTCCTAATCGGCACGCTAATTGTGGATATCGTGACTATGAACACCTACGTCCTGGTGTATTTTTCAATCCCTATCGGACTGCTGTTTATTTTGAAAGAGAAGTGGCTGGCAGGGAGCGTGATCTCAGCAGTGTCCTTCCTCGTCTTCAGTGTAGATATCATAATTCACGAATTTGTGATAGAGGGCGACTACCGACTAGACGGACTGGTGGAGTCGATTGGGTATATCATAGTCCAGGGACTGACTACTTACTTGGCGATACGAGTGGCCTATGACTGCGACCGCAACAGCCGCTTTGAGTACAAATTGGTCCAAGAAGCCGAGGAAAAAATCGCGCAAAGTGAAAATATCCTCAGCTGTCTATTGCCGGATTTCGTGAGGAAAAGGGTGAAGGACGGGACTCGATACATCGCCGAGGACAAGGACTCCGTGTCTGTGCTTTTCTGTGAAATCTGCGACTTCGACAACATCTGCCAGAGATACTCCCCAAGCGAGTTGACAGCCTTGCTGGACGACGTATTCCAGAAAATCGACGAATTGTGCGAGGCAATGGGAGTGGCGAAGATAGAAACAGTGGGAAAGGTCTACCTCGCCTGCAGTGGACTGAGTGACTTCGAGTCAGAACTGTCCAATGATATCCGCATGATTCCGCCCGACCAGCGAACTGCGGAGCTGGCACTCGCCATCTTGTCCTCCTTCCGACTTTACAAATTGCAAACCGGGAATACGCTGCAGTTCAAAATCGGGATTAATACAGGTCCGGTGATAGCGGGTGTAGTGGGTCATCACAAGCCGCAGTTTTCACTTGTGGGCGATACTGTTAATACGGCCTCTCGCATGTCCACGACCATTACGGTGCCCAATACTGCTCAAGTCTCCCCTTCCACCTATGAAGCTTTGTCTGCTCATGACTGTCCCTACGACTTCCAGCCCAATGTGATCCACGTGAAGGGCAAAGGAGACATGACCGCCTACACTCTCAGAGGCAAGACTGTCCTGGAAATGCCTCGCACGCACCGAAGGGACAGTTCCCAGAGGGAAGAAACTGGCTCTGCTAGGCGAAAAGGCAAACAAAGGTCCACTATTGGAGTGACTCTGCGCAATTCTGTCAATTTCGATGAGGCAATTGAGCTGAATGACAGGGAACTGATAGAGGAAGTTGTGGTTTTGCCTCATTTGACGGGAGAGCAAGATAGTGAGAAGAACTTCCGCCTCTATATCGCCCGTAGGAAACTACCTCGCATGAGACTGGGGCTCAACACCTACTTAGTAGGCTTCTCAGTCCTGGCCACGATCACCTTCGTGCAGGGCGGAGTGACAGGCCGAGCAGTCCTGCATGTCTCTGCCTCTATCTACGTCCTCGCCCTTGTCTGCACAGGACTAATTCGGGTTTTCCTCGACTCACTCTACTCCCTCCGCAGGTTCTCATGGATGCTTGTGGCAGTCTACGTCCTGACAGCCCTGGGACTGTACCTAGAACTCCCCCTGGCTTCAGAGGGAATCGTGGATTTGCTGACTCTGGTGATTTGCCACTTGCTGGTGTTGATGTATTACTGCAGTGGGGTTTTCTTCAGACATGCAGTGCTGGGTTCTGTGTTGATCATCGTTCCTTGGGTGTGCGAGTGCATTTCTCTGTACAATGGCAAGTGGGAAAGGTCTGTTTTCGTCCTCTTTTTCGGCGCGCAGCACTGCATTTACATGTATTTCAACGAGAAAAACGAGCGGACTTTCTTCAACCTATCGAAGTTGGCGGCGCGGGAAATAGAGAAGACCGAACGACTGCTGACTCAAATGCTGCCCGTGCACGCCTACGAAAGCCTCAAACACGAAGAATGGGTCACTGACCGTCTCTACAATGTCACTCTGCTGTACGCAGACATCAGCGGCTTCACCGCTTGGTCCTCCTCTCAAACGCCTCAAGAAGTCATCACCCACTTAAGCCAAATCTACACCGCCTTCGATAAAATCTGCGTGCGGCTGAAGATGTACAAAGTGCACACTATCGGAGACTGCTACGTAGCAATGAGTGCGACCAACAACAGTGAGTCGAGAGATCCAGGGGAGGAGTGCCAAGTGATGCTCAACTTCGCAGAGGAAATGCTGAATGTGCTGAATGCGCTGCACTCCACTTCTGAGGCGAAGTTGAATATGCGCATTGGACTGCACATAGGGGATGTGGTGGCTGGGATCACTGGCTCGAAGCTGATTCGGTATGATATATATGGGACTGATGTGCTGATTGCGAATAAAATGGAAAGCAACAGTGTGGAAGGCAGAATCAATATCAGTGAAGGTGTGAAAAGGCAGCTGGATGACCGAGTGCCCGGTTTCGTGGATATTGCCTTCAACAAAACAGTCGAAATTCCAGAGATTAGCCGGGCTGTAAACTGCTACTTCGTCCGTAACCTCTACTAAATGTCTTAGTTCGCTGCACCTATTAGATCTCCCAATGTATAACTTCTTCAATGTCTTTTTTCTGTCTACCGACCAAAATACCGCCACACATAAATAAGTATGTCCGAAAGTTCCCCTGATCCCAGGCTTTCCCAGCCTCTGTCCCCCTCTACTCCTATGAACTTCCTGCCCCTGCCTGCCCTGGCCTACCCCGCCTATGTGCACCTACCCAGCATCATTTCGTCAGATCTCAAAGCAAGGCGCAATGCTTTGGCTAGCTACAAAGACCTGAAGAAGCAGTTCCAGGAAAGGGGAGTGAGTTATAACCGGCAACTCTATCTGCGCAACTTAGCAGGCAGGTTGAAGCTGGAAGCGCGGTTCGAGGACCTCTACAAAGGGCTGAATTCAATAGCGAACGACTTGCTGATGGAAGAGCTGGAAGTTGCGCTTTGGGGCTGGTACTTGGACCAGCTGAAGGCCAGCGAACTGGGAGTAGAGGAAACCAAGGCTCTGTGGATGCTGGCTTTCGCAGCCAAGCAGTACTTCAACACAGATACCAGAGTCTTGGAAAGTGTGTGCAGCACTCACGTCCCCGGCTTCCCCAAAAGCTACGAAGACTGGAAAGCTCGAGTAGCACTTGTGACTGATATCAGTCTCGCTGAGCTGAATGTAATGCTGGCGGCACTTGCCAAGCCACGGACTTCCCCAGCGTGCAGCCAAGGTAGAGACTACAACGCTGCAGTGGAAGAGCTGCTGGCTGTCCCTTCCCACCGCAACCGAGCCGAGGAAGACTGTGAAGAGGCACAGAGTACCCCACAGGACTGAGTCGCCTAAGCTTCCCGAGTAATAATGGCTTCTACGCTGCTGGTTAACCTTATCAGTGCCAAGCTCACGCACGACACTGAGACCTTTGGAAGGATGGACCCCTACTGCAAGGTCTACCTGGGTCGACAGATGAAGGCCACCCGGGTACATGACGGCGCAGGGAAGTTTCCTATGTGGAATCAGATGTTGGCGTTCAATAGAAGCTCGGAAGACTTGCTGAGAATTGAGGTGTGGGACATGGACACCTTCAAGAGTGATGACTTGGTGGGGACTGCGGAGTGGCCGCTGGCGAGACTGGTGCAGGGACAGAAGTCATCGGAAGAACTGCCGCTGAAGTATAAGGGCAGGTCTGCAGGGATGATTAGAGTGGAAATCTCAGTAGGACCGCCAGGACAACCGGCAACTGGGAATCAGCCTCCTGGCTTTTTTGTTGGAGGGCCGGCCAACCAAGGCTATCCACCTCAGTACCCACCTCAGTACCCTCCTCAGTACCCACCTCAGTACCCTCCTCAGTATCCACCTGGGGCAGCTGCTCAGCCCGGCCTTTACCCGACTTTGAACCCTGGACAGACTGGATCGGCATCTCAGTATGGACAATACCCGCCTGCACTTGCAGGGTACCCTCAACCACATGGTGCACCGCTCGCTCCTGGGCATCCCCCAGCCCCACAAGGCTATCCTCCAGCTCCACAAGGCTATCCCCCGGCTCCACAAGGCTATCCCCCGGCTCCACAAGGCTATCCCCCGGCTCCACAAGGCTATCCTCCCGCTCCACAAGGCTATCCTCCAGCTTCTGGGTATCCCCCAGCTCCTCAAGGCTACCCTCCAGCCCCGCAAGGCTACCCTCCAGCCCCGCAAGCCTATCCTCCGGCTCCTCAAGGCTACCCTCCGGCTCCTCAAGGATATCCTCCAGCTTCTCAAGGATATCCTCCAGCCCAACAAGGCTACCCACCAGCACCGCAGGGCTACCCTCAGCCTGGTAGGCCTCGCTAACCCTTCTTCTCACTTCCCTAAATTGCTGTAATTGCGGCAAATCGAACTATCGCGCTCCCTACTCTAACATGTACAATTAGCCTGAATCTGGTCCTGCAAGGACAGTCAACAAGGGTGAATAGTCGCTAAAGCACCTAGCTTTCTGCCTTACAGATATATATAATTTATTGCTCGAGCCCAACTTATCTGTTCTCATGTCATGACGAAACTCAGTTTACTCCTCAGTGTTCCAGCAGTCCCTCACCCATCCTCTGCATTCAGGCAGAAATCCCTGATACTTCGTCTCAGCTCTGAGTATACTAATATGGGCGCTGCAGCTAGACGCTTCGGACTCTCCCTAGACCAGTCACCCCAAGTCCTGAGCCAATTCAGTCCTCTCCTAGGCCTCAAAATGCAGCGAATCCGGTCCTTCTATGACTCCCTGTTTTCCCAAGCACTGCCCTCCAGCCCCTTCCTCAAGTCCTCCGCCTTCCTCAAAGTCCTCGCCGAAATTCCAGTCCGCCACGCAGACCTCATCTCCGCAGCCTTCTCCAGAACGCAGGACCAGCGCGACGCTGTCAACTTCCTGCACTTCGTAACTGCTTTGACCCTCTACGCCGCCACACATTGGTTCTATAAGGTGAAGTGTAAACTATACTCAGTCATTTTCGCGGTGTTTGACTTTGACGAGAGCGGCAGCATCACAGTGGATGAAATGGTGATCATGGGGTCGGCTGTGTTCACAGCGGCCTGTACTATGACGGGAGTGCCGACTCCCAGGGCTAGTGACTTGAACCCTGCACTTGAAGCGCTGTTTGGGGAGATGCAGACAGGCCAACAGATCTCGTTGGAGAGGTAGGAGCCATTTAGTCTCTTCACTTGGGCTATGAGCGAGCCTTCCGTCATTCATCTCTTAGGGAAGAATGAGCCTCTGGTGAGAACGAAGGAAAGAGATGAACTATTCGAAGGACTGCATGTGAAGAAAAGAGCAGCCTTGGCCCAGCCCCGCCAGTCCAAAGGAACTGTCAAAGTCTCTCGCCCGCCGAAGGAGAAAAAGCCGCTTTCCGACGAGCAGTTGATGTACCTACGACTCTTATTTGACGAGCTCGACCCTAAAGGCACCGGCTCTGTCCTCCAAAGCCACTACATAAGCACTCTAATCGCTCGAAATTTCTGCAGCAACACAATAACAGCCCACATCCCGACCCAAAACATCCCCAAATCCCTCTCCGAACTGATAAGGACTCTGACTCCTTTTCGACATCTCTTCCGCGAAGACGTCCCCGAAGAAGACTTCCGCCAGCCCGAAATATCCCGAGAGAAGCTGGCGGAGTACAAACGTCTCTTCGACTTGCTGGACCAAAACTGCAACGGCATGCTCAGTGAAGAGGAACTCGCACAGGGCTTGGAGTACCACTCCCTGCGGGACGTCCAGGAAATGGTGTCCAGGTACGACTTCGACAAGAACAAGGAACTGCAGTTCTTCGAGTTCGTGAAGATGCTGGCGCCCGAAGGAGCCCGGCTGCCCATTGGCTTGGAGGAGGAGTATAAAGCGTTGGACTAACTAGACTGAGAGGGACGCAGGGCTTGGGCTTTGGCGAGGCCTTGGGAGAAGCCAGCAGTGTAGGTTTGGTGGAAGCCGGCGGAGAGGCCTTGGGTGTAGCGGGGCATGTGGAGGGGGGTGGTTTCGAGAGCAGTGCGAATGCCAAGGTTTTGAAGGCGCTCTTGGGTCTTTTCCCACTCCATTACACACTCCCAACTGCCTACTACAGGCTGTTTCTCATAGAGACAAGCAAGCCAATCCCTCAAACCTATGGCTTAACTAGTCCTCAGGGAAAACCCACTGAACAGTCCCTGTCTCACCTTATAGTCGTCCAGATACTCCCCTTCGTCCTCCCCCTCTTCCGAGTGTGTGCTGGTGCTTTCGCACAGCTCCCTGCCTCCGGGCTTCTCACTGCACATCTCACCTAAAGCCTCACTAGTCATGCTCAGACGGGGCTTTTTCTTGCCCAATAGCAGGCGGTTGGTCGCTATTACTGCGGGGCTGTCGCTCTGTTCGCTCTTAGGGGAGTTGGTCTGCTGGGGAGCGAATTTGAATATCGACGCTCTCGTCTTTTTGTACTTTTTAGGCCTAAATTCTGCTGACTTTGGCTGGTTTTCGGGTGAAATTATCTGCTTTTCTGGCGAGACTGGCGAATTTTCAGGTAAAATTGGTTTATTTTCAGGTAAAATCGGCTGAGAATGTACTACTGTCTCCGGCTCTTCAGGCTCAGGGACCAATTTGCGCACAAAAACAGGCGCTTTTATGTTCACATTGAAGTGATATAAGTCTCTCTGTGTCCTGTTACGGGTGGAAGCCAAGCGAAAACGCATAATTTCCTGCTTCCCCAGTATTTCCCTGAACACAACTATGAGATATCCAATGGAAAAGATGTAATCCAGCAAGGTAAACAACTCAGCAAGGAAATAGGAAGTGGATTTCCGGTCGAAAAGCTGCAATTGGGCGTATTTCCCCCAGTTCTCTATGTCAATAGTGAGCTTTATGGGTATGTAAAAGCCGTCTTCCTCAGTAAATACCCACAAATAAGCCTGCAACTGCTTTGGTTCGAAGGCAAGTTCATAGCTAATGGCCACTTCCATGGTGCCCCCGGGCTTGACAACGTACGATTGCTCGCAGTTCTCCACTCTGATTCCCATTAATTCGCAGGAATAGCCATTTAGCAGCACTTTCGCTATGCGAAGTTCGGTGTTGCCCACGTTTTCAGCTTGGAAGTACTTAGTTACTTGGCTGCGGACTGGCAGGCGCTCCGTGACTGGGTCAATTTGCCTGCGCAGGTCGTCTTCTGTGAGGGAAATGTCCAGAGAAGCCAGGTCTGTGAAGGAAAAGCGGCTCTTGGAGCGGGAGTGGCTGGAGGACAGCTCGCGACGGAAGGCCAAACGGGCGTATTTGGCCTCTGCGTGCAGTTCAATGGCTTCGTAGAGGTTTGCATTCGTGCGAATTAGGAGCTGCCCTCGATATTCCCCGATACTACTGCCTTCGAAGTACACAGAACCCACGATTTCCTTCCCTCCGGGAGGGATAAAGACGGCCTTCTTGGCCTTTTCGGATAAATAGAAGCCTTGTGTACTCCGCTGCAGCAGTCCTGCATTCACCTCCTGACTCTGCAGCACCCACTCCCCCCTCCCCGTGTGTTTGTACCTGGGCAAAGTGTCCATTCGAAAGGACGTGGATTCTTGTTTGCTGCTGCGCACCTGCGCTGCCAACTTGTCCAGCGCTGACAAGTCTGGGGCAGCGGGGGGGAGGACGGCAGTACTCAAATTGCGCACGATTTCCACTTCTTCTGGGTCAGAAGGACACCGCATGAGGGCAGGCGCGTGGCAGTTCTCACACTCATCAGCATCCAAGTCGAAAGCAGCTACTTGTGTCTGCGTGTGGTTGCAGCCATGCCTCAGAATGCCTTCCATGTCACTGGGCAGGAGGTAGAGCTGCACGAGTAGCGGACTGGCGGTGGGGTTGTGCACTTGCACAGGCCGCTGCACTCTGACTTTCAGCGGGAAAGAGCCGAAACGGAAGGAAGAAGACGCTAGCACGGGTCTCTGCGAAGCTTGCAGATGCCAGAAACGAATTTCGCCGTATGTGAGTGCCTTAGCAAAGCTGGGCTCTGAGTCAGAGCTGAGCCCTGCAGCCAGGTGACACAGTGTGAGGACGGACAGCCACAGTGAGTTCATTTTGGACATATTGGAAGTGGGGAGACAGCTGCTATCTAGGCATTAGAGCACTGCAAGTTGGGCCTTTCCTAGGTTCTTAGCACTACTTCCTAAGGACCAAGTAGTCCAGAGTGGTTCGATTGCCCGAGGCCACTTCCTCCCACAGGATTGTATCCGGACTCAGAGCCGTCAATATCCCGTAGCCTTTCTGCGTGTCCTGGTTAGCGCTCCACGGCAAGGGAGTAGGCGAGGGCGGTGCATAGGACTCTCCCTGTCCCGGCATCCCGGAAATGATGACGACTGGCGCAGTGGCTCCCTGCACTTCGTGATCACTGATATATGCAGCAGGCTGGGACTGGTTGTTATAGACCGGGTTCATCCGTTCATAGGAGTGGACATGTCCATACAACTCAATGTCCACTTTGTACTCATAAAGCACGGCCTCGAACTGCTCACGCATGATAGGGGCGGAGTGCAGACAGTCAGTGTTGTGTCGGTCCCAAGGAATAGCCTGCATAGAGTAAGGGTCAGTAGTCATGTTGGCTGAGCAGTACGTAGGTCTGTGGCCGGTCACAATCACCCAAGGAGTCTTGTTCCGGTCTACATTGGCTAGGTCGTTTTCCAGCCACTTGAGTTGGTCGTCGTGCTTAGGGTCCAGGTAGTAGGCGAGTTCGGTGCTAACAGCGACGACATGCATGTACCCAAGGTCGAAAGAGTAGTAGTAATTGGAGGAGTTGTTGGGGAACTTGAAGCGGTTTTCCCACTGTTCCACACAGGAGTGCTCAGGCCCTTCGTGGTTGCCTTGGTTGGCCATGTACGGTATATGTGCCGCAATAGGCTGGATGCCATTCATGAAGTCATTCCCATTGGTTCCGTTGCGAGTGTTCAGCTCGTAGGCCATGTCTCCCATATGCATCAAGGCGTCGTATTCGTAGCCCTGGGTTTCCCAAATCAGTTTGTCCAGGGTGAGGTCCATTTCAGGCCCTGTGCCCCAGTCTCCCAGCCACAGCATCTTCGCAGGAGGCCCAGATGAGAAGTCTCTCTTCGACCGAAAGGTGAAATAGTCGCTCAGTCCCAAAGTCGACCCCACTCTATAGCGGTAATACTGTCCTTGCTGGAGTCCTGTCATTTCCGCCCAATAGGCGAGCAGTGGAGGACTTTCCCAGTTATACACCACATTTGCATATACTCTCGTTTCTGCTTGAACTGTCACAATTGAGCTTGAACCCACCATGGAGTACTCCACGTATGGACTCTGGGTCTGGTTCATAGTCGCCCACATCACATACATACTGAAGTCATCTTCCCCGAAACTGAGATGCACCTGCTCCGGAGCGAAGACAGGGTCAGTTTGAGCAGTGACGAGTGGTAGGAGGAGAAGAAATGCCATTACTACTAGGGGAAGAGGTCGTGGGAGCAGGCGAAGGACGCATAGTCCAGGGCAGTTTCGCCCAGCTGCCTACAACTTACGTCTGTCTTCGTGTTCAGTGACTCTGGGGAGGGACTCAAGGCCTCCATCAGTTCCATTTCCCCCGACTCCGCTGCGAAGTGCAGTGCAGATTTCCCCCACTTGTTGCGGAGCTGGAGGGCGGCTTTCCACTCACAGAGCACACTGCAGACGCTGTTCTGTCTGCATAGTGCCGCATACATCAGTCCTGTCATTCCGTACTATGTAGCAATTACATCATCGTGAGAATTGAGCAGTTCAGGCTTGACCTGCAGACAGTGCTTCAGCAGTCCCAGCATTCCAAAGCGACAAGACAGCAGAAAAGGAGTGAAGCCGGACTTGGAAAGCCGCTGGTCCGCACTCAACTTCATCATTTCCTCTTCAATCCCAGCCGAAACCCCGGCCAACAGCCTTTTCTAAGTAGTTTCTACCTTCACACTTTCCACTGCGTAAGTGACCTGCAGGTAGTCCGTCAGATCTTCGTTGCGAGGGTCAGCCAGCTCCAGCACAGTCTTGCCCTGCTGCGTAGTCCCTACGTCTCTGAGCGTCAAGTCCCCTCCCATGTCCACTAGTAGCTTGAGGACGTCTTTGTCCCCTGCCCGGACTGCTGCTAGGACTGGGCTGAATAGGGCGGCTTCGGCTGCGGTTGGGAAGGGAGGGTTTAGTTCGGCTTTGGCTTCGATAAGAGCCATAACGACTTCGATGTTTTTGTGCTTGATGGCCAGAAGCAAGGGGTTCTCGTAGGGGTAGTTGAAGCAGTTCACACTTCTCACTTTCCCTATCAGCATCTTGGCTATATCCGTTTGGTTCCCCACACAAGCTTTCAGCAACAGTCCAAATGCGTCCTCCTCCCTCAGTTTCCCAGCCTGTTCCAAGACAGTTTGAAAGGCAGCAGAGCTTTCCTGCCGAAGTGCAATTTGCAGCGCTTGATAGTGCTCGTCACGGCGCTGGTCACTGTCTGGCAGTTCGATAGCCACGTTTTCGTCTGCATTTTCCTCTGTGAAGTTGGTGGTGACGAGGGCGATTTCTGGGTTTGTGGAAGGCTTGGCGGCCTCCTGAGTCTCGGGAACGATCACGAAGGTAGTGGAGCTGTTGGAACGCTGGTGAAAGTGGCAGATCTTCGAGCAGCTCTTCCCCATATATAGTGGGAAATGGCTGCACGGCAAGCAATCATCAGCAAGCACGTGGTCCTGCCTAGGTATTCTCTCCGTAGAGAGCGGGAATCAGTCTACTGCGCAATTCTGATAGAGAACGGAGTCATCGCCGAGGTCGTACGACTGGCAGAAGACACTCCAGTGAGTCCCACCCAGATCTCAGAAGCACTCAGCACCTATGCAGCTTGGAACCCTGTGGACTATGGAGAGTCCTACGTGAGTCCCGGACTAGTGGACTGCAACGTCAGAATTAATAGTCTGTGGGAAACCGCACAGGAAGTAACGAAAGCCGCAGTAGCCGGCGGAGTCACATTCATGCTGATAGAGGAGTCGCTGTTTGGACAAGCAGCAGTAGAAGCGGACCTCTACACTGATATCGGCGAAGTGCAAGTCATCAGTGCACTTCGAGACTTCTACCCTGCAGCGGATGTATTCGCGCACAAGGTGTACCGCTATGCGCCGAGCAGCCAGGTCCAGAGCTACGCAGAGTCCTTCGAAGCACTCTTTGTCAGAGTGAAGGAGAGGGGCACTACTCTCATTGTGGATGGCTCCCTGCCTGAACAGCGCATGCTCATAATGGGCAGTCCGTATCGACATGTGTCGCTGCTGGAGCGAAAGTTCGGGAAAACGATGGATGAAACTAACTTCAACCCTGGGGCTTATCAGGATGATAGCAAGGGCAAGTCGTCGAGTGGCTCTGAGGACGAGGATTTCCCCTTATTGATACCCAATAGAACCAGGTCAGGAATCGACGCCTTTCCTCCAGGCCCTAGACTGGACTCCTCCGGAGAGGGAGTGGCTGTACCAAAGAAAGGAGTTTCGAAGGAAATGGACATGCTCCCTGCCAAGCAGCAAGAAGTCTACCCCACTCTGATAGAAAACCTCGACAGAGTCATCCGCTTCCACGGCTCTTCCGCTGCTCCACTGAGTCAGGCAGAGCTGCTCAGCTACAACGCCTCAGGCCAATATGTGTACTCCGCTGAGCCAAGTCCAGACGAACTCAGACTCAGTAAGCGGAGTGTGTCCGAAGCTCCAATTAGTGTAGAGCCAGTTCCCGCTTCTCCAGTGGAAGTGCAGTCTGCAGAGGCTGTGAAGCCTTTATCTGAGCGGTTGAGGGCTAGACGGCCTGCTAGTGTGGTGGTCACCACAACCTCTCACTCCCAAGTGGCGGCTATGAAGGAGCGGGAATACATCACTCACTTGGCCAACATGCCGGACCACTGGGAAGTCGCTGGGCTCAAGAAAGTGCTCAAAATGCTGCGTCGCCTGCCCTGCAAAGTGCACTTCGCGAACATGTCCTCTGCCAGTGCTGTCAACGAAGTGCGTGCTTTCCGCACTTCCTACCCTCATTTAGACGTCACCATTGAAACCTGCCCCCACTACCTCTTCTTCACATCGGAGGAAATCGCTCCTGGAGAAACCCGTTTGAAGGCGTATCCGCCCATTCGGAACAAGACCAACTGCAACTTACTATGGGAACTCCTCAAAGTCAATAGCATCGACGTCATTGCCTCAGGCCACGCAGCCCTCAGTCCCGACATGAAGTTCCTCGACACTGGCAGCTTCAAACGAGCTTTGAGTGGAGTGAACGGTATTGGGTATGGACTGCAAGCAGTATGGACGAAGCTGAGGATGCCGTCGATTGACTCACAGCAAGTGCGGGAGCGGTATATTGTGCGACTGGCGGACTGGCTGTCACTAAACCCGGCCAGAGTCTTAGGCATTTCCTCTCAGCGGGGGTCTATTGAGCGGGGCAAATCTGCGGATTTCGTCGTTTGGCAGCCTGACGAGTTCGCCTCCTTTCCCCAGGCCAAATACCCGGAACTAACTCCCTACCAGAACAAGACTCTGTATGGACGCATTGCCTGTGTCTACATCAGAGGCCTGCTGGCCTACGACCAGGGGGCCAGCTTCTCTGTAGGGAAGAAGTGCCTCAAGTCTGAGTTCGTTAGTTAGCAGAAGTCTATATATGGCACTATTAGCTGTTGAGGGAGAGTTTGTCGCGGAGACGCAGAGAGGGAGTGGGCAGTCGTCCAGTTTGTCGAGGGATATAGGGCAGAGCGGGTCTGCTTTTCCCACTGGCAGTGCGAGCGACCCCATAATTCTGCATTTTGGCGGGGCTCAGCCTTCCCGGGTCTTCCCGCTTTGACTCCTCTGCAGACCTCACAGGGTGCAGCTTGTCAGCAGGGACTAACTTGGCATACGTCTCAGATGTGAGCGAAGTGGGCTTTATGCCGAAACTGGAACTAGCAGTTTGAGTAGCCTGGTCGTGCACTTTCTTCCCTGCAGCGTTGAAGTAGGTGTTCAGTCCGACTTGCTTAGTGTACAGGCGGGAGCTGGTCCTGACTACAGGCTTTGGGACAGACCGGACGCATTGGTGTCCTGGTAGCTCTGGCTCGCCGCATTTGGTGCATTTGGGGATTTCTTTGACGTCTTCTTTGAAGGGACGGGGTCTGGGCATAGGCAGATTGCGGATGGAGATAGTGCGTGGCCGGGCCTTCTTTTCCCCTTTTGACCGTCTTGTCACCACTGGCACAAACTTCGCCAGTTCCTTCGCATCCAGGTTGTCCTCTGATGGGGAGGAGTCAGATCCATCAGTGCTATCATCGTCCTCCCCCAGACCACTCTCCAGCAGATCCTCGGACTGCAGCAACTCCCTCATCACCTCGTCTCTCCTCAGCTCTGCAAAGGGCTGTGAGGAGCCTGGCAGCAGCAGTTGAGGGTTCTGCGGCACTGCTAAGTTGTTGTAGACCAGGAGAGTTAAACAGAGTTGTTTGCCCATCTCTTGGAGCATGAGAGTGGTGTAGTGCTTCCCAGCGTTAGGGCCGGAGTCATTTCCGCAGAAACTCGCTTCCAAGGTGAAGATATTCGGCACTCGCATTTCTTTATAGAGCGCTATTCGCATAGTCGCTTCTTTCGACCGCTGCATCTTAAACCTGCAGTCTTTGTATGAGAAATAGGGCGAGACTTTGGAAAGCATGTATGGGAACAGGCGAGTAGTCTCCGGGTGGTCTGGAATACTGCACCCGTACATGAAAATGTTCTTTTTGCGGGAGTGCCCGTGCAAGTCACACACCAAGTCAATGGAGTGCGCGTCCTTCGCGAACTCCTTGATGAGTCGCTTGGTGTGGTAAATGGTGGGGTGCAGGACCTTGGAAGGGGTCTTCCAGCGTCTATTCAGGTCCACTCCCGCTAAGCCGCAGCGGTAATTGCCATTCACCACTCCGTCCGGATTCAGCATTGGGATCACTTTAAACACGTAATTTTCCCTCAGAATCCTCGCTTCCGGCTCTTGGGACGTCAGGAATTCGATAGCACCGCGCATCATCCAGGACCCTACCGTCTCCCCAGGGTGCACTCGTGCTGAAAGCACTACCTTACGCTTGGGCTTGCTGTGGTCTGGAGGACCTGTGATGGTCAAATGTTCACATCGATTGCCCAGGATGGTGCTGCAGATCAGGCCTCGAGAAGCGATGGAGGAACGTTCTGGGTCTGCATCGATCCGGGCTAAATCCTCCATTAAGTCACTGTAAGTGTAGGGGTAGGAGTAGGCGAAATAGACTGTATCCTGCGAATAAGCAAAAGTATAGCTAAATGTAAGCGTGTAGTAACTCTTACTGCTCTCATTTTTCCTGATGTTATTCGGATAATAGGAAATTCCCTCGCCGCCCCGAGTCCAGTTGAGTCCCAATCGTTGGTTTTCGACCGTGGAAAGGACTGAAACTTTCATCCCATAGTTAAACAGAGAATCCGGCTTTCCAAAGTTGAGTAAGTTGAAAGTGACCTTCAAGCCTGCAGTGGTGTTGCTCACGCGGAAGTAAAACCACTGCGTGTGGCCGCGGGAATTGGTGTCGTTTTGCAGGATCAGGTTGTACTCGGAGTCACTCAGCTTCCCGGCTGCTGCTAAGTTCCCACTTTCGAAGCGGGATTCGAAGACGAGAGTGCGGTCTGAAAGGGACTTTGGGGTGTAGAAAGGGTCGAGACAGTCAGAACTGGGCAGAGCGCGAGGCAGTCCCGCCGAGTTCTTCGCAATCTTCTTAAGATCCAGCAAGTTGCCGCTGATCTCCGCTTCTTGCGACTGTTCCCGCCTATAGACCACTTCCACGCCCCTACATGCAACTCACATGCGTTCAATAACTCCTCGAAGTCCCACCAAAGACACAGCGCCCGTCCTATGCACGAGGGTCTTTGGCCCTTGTTCATAGACTCTCTCCTCTCCTGCGACTTGCGTCATCCTCCTGTCTAGGGACTACAGCAGTCCTTGGTGCGAGTGAGGGTATTCATCGTCCAGGGAGGACTTGGGCATCAGTGGGCAGGGCGGAGGCAGGTAGTCTGCGTAGTTGTGTGAGTGCGTTTGGGGCTTTTCGTAGGACTGAGAAGCGTCTGTCATCTCCAGAAAGCCACTGGAGTCGTCGCTTGAGAGGGATTCAGGGGCGCTCATATTGCTTCCGTTATCTACTTGAATATGGGCTGGGAGAACTAGGCAGGGTAAGATGTACAATTACTCGTATTTACTCATTATGCCATTTGCTTCGCGCTGCATTGCATCCACTCGTTCTCGCTGTTGCTGCAAAGAGTCCTCCCCCAAACCACGACTTTCCGTCGCCTTACTAGGCCCTGCGCTTTCCAGTGGGAAGTGAAACACTTCCATCCCAGGCAACTCAGGACTCCTCGCAACTCTCGGAGGCAACGGCGACTTCGGCGACCGCAGTGCACTGTCCTCTACCCTCGACTCACTGTCCCCCGACTCCCCCGGGTCCGCCCTTCCTCTACTCCCACTCTCTACCTGTCCTACTTCTTTCTTCGATATGAACCCAGGCTTGGCTAGTTCAGGCGAGGCGTCTGCGATTGTTTTCTTGCAGGCTTCTACCTGCCTGTCCACAGATTTGAGGACGTACTCTAAGCCGTGCAGTACGTCTAAAGGCAGTTTGAAGCGGGCGGGGTCTGTAACAGGGAAGTGCCGCTCTCTGTGGGGAGAGGACAGACGGGGGGCGGGCTGGGCGACTAGGGGAATGCGGTGGCTCGAGCCGCAGCCCATTAATACTATTGAGATGGGTGAAAAGAAATGGTAGAGGGGAGGAAGAGAGGAGGTAATTTCTCCATTTAGGAGTAAACGAAGGAATTGCCTGGGTATTAATGAAGGAAAAAGCCCCTCAAGTCCGTCTTTCTGTATATATTTCCCCTTCTCTAAGACCCAATTCCCTCGAGAGGTTACACTAGCGTCTCTTGATGCCCTTCTTCTGCCTGCCTCCACTGCTACTCTCCTGCACCAGTCTCTGCGGCTGCATGGCTGCTTCCTCAGTAGTAGACCTCTCCACCCTTCCGTCCGCATGGCGAATAGTCGTCTCAGTCACTGTCACTTGCCGTCCATCCCTGTAAAAGGTACTCTTCGATACGCTTTTGGAAGTGCCGCCGCGGCCGCCTGAGGAGGAACTGGACGAGGAGAAGAAACTGGCCTGATTGCCCATGCCCCCAAAGTCTTCAAAGGCTTGATTGAACCCTCCGAAGCCGCCAAAGCCGCCAAATCCACCGAAAAAGTCGTCTCTGGGTTGCATACTATTGCCGCCTCTTCTTCCTCCCATCGTTTCCCCTCCAAACATCCCTCCCCCGAAGAAGTCGTCCTCCATGAAGTCCGCAAACGGGTCTCTTCCTCCGAAAAACGCCCTAAATACATCATTCGCGTCCTGGAAGCCGAAGTCCGCATGCCCAAAGTCCTCAAACCCGCTTTCCCCCCATCTCCCACCTCCCATCCCGCCTGTCTCCGGCGTGTCAAATCCGTACCTGTCATAGTGCTGTCTCTTCTGCGGGTCGGAAAGGACGGAGTAGGCCTCTGCGATTTCTTTGAATTTCTCCTCGGCTGCTTCTCGGTTGTTGGGGTTTTTGTCGGGGTGCCATTTGAGAGCGAGAGTGCGGTAGGCCTTCTTTACCTCTGCGGGAGTGGCGGCTTTGGGCAGTTCCAGCACTTCGTAGTAGTCACGCTTGCCTGCCATTCTGGAAAAATCTGTATTTTATTATGGTGTGTAGAGAGAATGGGGTAGAGGGGGGAGGGGCTAGAGAGGGAGAGAATAGTGAAACGAGGGTTTTAGGCAGATTACTGAGAAACTTAGGAAGGATAGGGAAAAGTCGGGGGAAGAAAGGCTGCAGTGATATGTGCATTAGCTTCCTTTGCACATTCGAGGGAAGATGGCAATCTAACAGACACCAACAGCATCCACCTCAGCCCTTTTGACCAAATAGTTGCGGTCTGTTATAGTCATATCTCACTTGCGCCACCATTGCTCGTCCTTCCCAAGCTTGACTCCCTAGTGCTTTCCAACCCAGCCTGCCGATTCCCCGAATTCACAAATTATCCAAAGAATTCCCTGCCCTGCAGTCCCGCTTTCTCCCTCCTTTTCCCTCATTCCTAAGCTTCTTTGCCAGTTTTCCAGGCAGTCCAGAGTCAGGCCTCCGCCCTATTGCCCAAACGAGTGGTAATAAAAGGGTAGTGACCATGGCCGCTCAAGGTGACGAACAGCTGGTTTTGCGAGGCGAATTCACCGGCCACAGCGGCTGGGTCACTGGGATCTGCACAGGCAACGCAGACCGCGAGAACGTCCTTGTGTCGGTCTCTCGCGATCGTTCGCTGCTGATCTGGGATCTGACCATTGACCGCATGAACGGCAAGATCACCAATGTCGGCGGGAAGGCGAGGAGAGCGCTCACTGGACACTCACACTTTATTCAGGATGTGGTACTGTCCTCGGACAACAACTTCGCCCTGACCGGCTCCTGGGACACCTCCATGAGACTGTGGGATCTCAACGCCGGCCGCACAACCTACCAGTTCCGCGGCCACTCGAAGGACGTGATGAGTGTGACTATGTCCCCGGACAACCGCCAAATCATCAGTGCTTCCCGTGACAAGACTCTGAAGCTGTGGAACACTCTGGCTGAGTGCAAGTACACCTTCGACGAGTCCCAGGGACACACGGACTGGGTGAGCTCAGTGAGGTTCACGCCCACTACTAAGGAAGCGCTGATTGTCTCGGCAGGCTGGGACCGGCAAGTGAAGGTCTGGAGGCAGGACAACCTCCAACTAAAGGTCTCCCTCATCGGACACACCAACTGCATCAACGCCGTCACCATCTCCCCCAACGGCCACTACTGCGCTTCCGGCGGCAAGGACAACATCGCCCTGATGTGGGACTTGCAGGAAAGCAAGCAGAGCTACACCTTCGAGGCGCACAGTCCTGTCAACGCCCTGGCCTTCAGTCCTTCTCTCTACTGGCTCGCCGGCGCTACTGACAACGGCATCAAGATCTGGGACATTGAGACCAAGCGGATCATCCACGACCTGAAGCCGCAGATTTCAGTGGGCGACAGAGACCAAGCGATCCGCAGTCCTCAGGCCTTGTCAGCTGCCTGGTCACACGATGGAGAGATCCTGTTCACGGGCTGGTCCGACAACAAAATCCGAGCTTATGCGCTCGGTTCCTTAGATTAAGTCACTTCAGCCCTCGGCGAGCCTGGGAGTGAACTTCACTTCTAGGCGACTGCCTCACAACAGTGGGGAGGAAGGGCCGGGGCTTACCCAACTCTGTCTTTCATATGGAAACACTTCATAGCCAGTGTGAGTTCTGATTACTGCTAGTCAAAGCCGCCCCGCCAAGGGTCGGTACTTAGGCACACTGGGCGTGCCGAGAAAGTTGTGGCGGGAGGCAGCTTGCAGTAGAGAGGGAAAGCGGCTTTGAACAGAGGGCAAGGAGGTCTTCACCACTGGCCTGCGCTTGGCCTCTTCTTCGGGACTTGACTCGTTGCCAGCGGGAGTGGAAGACTTTAGACGGCGAACGTTGGGCCGAGACCTTGGCTCTGTGAGCAGTGTTGTTTTCACCCACTCCCGTACTCCTTGCAGCGTCATATGCTCCGAAGAAGGCAAGCGACTGAAGGGATTCCACCCTTCCAAGTCCAGCAGCGCCCACAGCAATGCCGCACCCACCTCCTCAAAGGCAGGCACTCCCCTGTCTCTAGGACTCCACGCCAGCAGTTTCCCCTTGCCACAGCCCTCTGCATGCCGCTTCCCCGTCACTGTATTCACCAACGGACTCAGTGGATGCACCAAACGTCCTATGTTGGCATTGCACTCCACTGTGTAGCAGTGCTGCACCCCGGTTTGGCGGTACAGGGACACTCGTCCGCTGCCTTCTTTGGAGTGCTCGTCCTTCGGGTCCTTGCTTAGCATGCTTTTCTCGCTGAAGTCGCACTCGGAGTACTCAAAAAAGGAACTGTTTAGGTGGACTAATCGGGTGAAAACGCGAGTTTCCAGGAGGTCGTCAGGCGGTAAAGCATTTCCAAAGAGAAAACAGCCTCTTTTGGAACTGTGACCATGCAGGTCGAAGTAGGCCTGCAGCGGACACAAGGTAGCCAAGTACTCCACATAGGTCTTAACAGCGTACACAGAGGGGAAGCGGTCTCGTTCGGGGGCAATGTAGCAGCGATTCAGGTTGACCCCATTGCCATCTAAGCGGAAATACCCATTATACACTCCGTCTGGATTCAGTATCGGGACGATTTTGAACTGAAAGTGACTCCTGAGGGCCGCGGCTCGCTTGTCTGTAGGGTGCAGCAGGGCTTTGAGCACTCCGTCCAACATGTAGGAAGCCACTGTCTCGCCTGGGTGCACTCTGGCTGTGAGGAGGACTATAGGCTTGCTGCACCTGCGTGGGTGTTACCGTGCGGCTCGGGGAGTGTCTGAGGGGAACAAGTGAGGCAGCGTGTCCTCTGCCTCAGGCCTCACATTCGCACTGTCTGTGATGGATATCAGCTCCACAGGTCGGTTTTGGGGAGTGTATATGAGCGTTTCTCGGTGAAAATAGGCAGTAGTGGGTGCACTCGCCTGCACTTCTCGAAGGAGCCGGTCCAGTTTTTCCAGTGTATAGGGGTAGGCGAAGGCGAAATAGTGCACAGCGTTTTCCTGTGCCTCGAAGTCCCAAGTCACTCTCGCGTTGTTGCCAGGCAGCGCCTCGTAGTTGATCTCGAAAGGCAGTTTCAACCACAAGTCCTTACTTGGCTGGGTCGTCCACACTATCTTGTATCTGTTGCCGAATAGGTTCTTCATACCTGAAAAGTTCATGACAGTGAAGCGCACGTTTGCACCTTTTGTGAGTCCACGAATGCCGAAGAAGAACCACACTCGGTAGGCAGAGTGCCCCAAGTGACTGGCGTCTGCACCCACCCACAGCTCAAACTGAATAGAAATCACCCAGTTGCCAGGCTTGCGCTCCACTCCCGCCAAATTGCCCGAGTCAAAGTTGCTAAAGAAGGTGAGGTCCCCACTCGCATACACCCCCTGCTGTGCCATATATTCAAATCCATGCAGAAGTCCTACCTGATGGAGGCAGAGTCCTTCAGTCGCAAAACTGCAGGCTTCTACACGCTCATTGCCGCAGCTATTGGCTTCAACTCCTTCTCCTACTATATCGAAGTGACGGAGCCCCAGGACAGTGACAAAAGCAAATTCGACTACCGAAACAGCTTCTACACCTTTTGGTGGGTGTTGGGAGTGCAGGCGGGACTGGAAGTCCTCATCGGGTGCTGGTTTTTCATCCTAATTTGGCAGACTTTCCTCTTCCGATTCGGACTAATCGGCCTGCTTTGCCGGGAGTTCTCCCTTTTGTTCCTAATGGTCCCTTCGAACTGGGTCCTTTTCTGCATCGAAAAAGGCCTGCGCACCTACTACATGTGGTGGACGGAAATGAGCGCGTACGACATCTGGTCGCAGTGGGGCTTCTACGCTGTTTACTGGGTGCGGAGTGTGTTTAATGTGGGTTACTACCTGATGCTCGTGCAGTTGTCCCTGTCTCTCGGGGACCCTGAGTACTACAAGCCGGATAGGTGGCTCAAGTAGACGTGTTAATGCCTATTAGCGCTTTAGGTCGATGAGGCGGACTTCTTCCCCTGGGCGGATAGTGTCGTCGTACTCTATAGAGGCGTTACTGTGGCTTGAGGCTTGGAGGCTAAGGCCTGGGCTGAGCTCCTGCGGGACGAGATTTGGTCTTTGAGCTGTTGAAAGGAGGAACGCCGAGCCTCCAAAGGCCTCTCGACATTAGTCAGTTGCACTGAGTAGCACTTGATGCCCTTCAGTCCGAAGTCCAGCCAGTTGGGACTCGGCTGAGTCAGGTAAATGCGCAGCTTGCTGAAGCCTTCAGGCAAAAACTCGCTAGAGAACGAAGTCGCAGCCACCAAGTGCCAATTCTGGGCGTCGTTTTCAAAATGCGGAGCATTAGTAAGCTTATGCGCCCTCAAGACAGTGATCCACGCGTCCAGCTGCAGCTGCTTGAGTGTGATTGCAGCTGTGTAGTAGTTCTGGAAGAGCAGGTAAAAGAAGCGAAACGGCTTGGCAGGAAAGCCTAGTTCGATGTACACTGGGCCTGGCAGTGCGGCTGGCTTCACTTTGGTACTCACGGTGATTGCGATTTCCTCACAAGTCATGGCGTCAATACAAAGAGGATTTATGTTTCACGTGGCGAAGAGCACGTCTCAAAGTTTCAAACTCGCCCAGCACTCGAGTCGGAGACTCCAGTCTCGAAGGCAGTGCTCTCCCCTTCATATCTTCCAAGTCAGCCACTCGCACGACCTTCCCTGGAGACGCATTGAGTAGGTCGCTAGTCTCCGCTCCCGCCACTCCCCAGTAGCGGAGCACTCCGCTGTCTACCTTGGAACGGACGGGGCTTCCGTCTGTGGCCTGTTGGGACTTAGGGAGAGTGCGGAAACGCAGTTTGTCTCGATGGTACGCCTTGGACCTAAAGTCCACTGGAGTTATTAGCAGACTAAAGCGGTCCACTGCCACTGTTTTCAGCCCGGTTTCTCGCGATTTCATACTTGGTCGTCTCCTCCTCCCTCCAGTCCTCAGCTCAGTAGCTGTGTACGCATCCATCAAAGGCACAGCTGTCTTCCCTACATAGGCTTGCAGGCAGGACGGAAGGGTATCGCTGGACTTTGGAAACTCAGGCCGAGGTCTGCCTGCAGGCCTAGGCCAAGGCTTAGTAGGGGAGGGTAGACTCAGTTGGTAAGGCTGAGGACTCTCTTCCCAGGGGCCTATGTCCTCATCCATATTATTTGTCGCAATTTGGAGTGAGGATGCTTTGGTAGGGCGGTGCAGAGGGGGGAAGGAGTAGGGGAGAAGGGGTAGAGGGAATTGGAAGAGAGTAGGACTGGGATAAGCAAAATAGGGCAGAACTAGTCTGAGAAACGTTGTAAACCGTTGCTCTGTGGACCTGCAAAATAGTCTTTAGAGGGTAGTCGGGAGATTGGGCTTAGAACACGTCTAATCTAATAGGCAGGATATGGTGGGAAAGCAGAAAAGTCACTTTTAGGACTTCACAGAGTCAGTGTCGCTCTTATATTAGCCTTTGTCCCTCCCTCTCAGCTATGCTTTCTGACTGCTATCGTGCAGAAGTGTGCAGCACAAACAAGGATACTAGCTCTATTCAGCTCAAAAAGACATATCTATATGCTTCTTTTCCCGCCATTTCCCCGCACAGTTCCCACTCCCCACCAAAACCCACTCCACTTGGTCTAAACTCCGCTTCCCAGCCCAAGAAAGAAGCGAACTCAGTGCAATAGTCCAAAAATATGACACGTATATAATGAAAATAGGCCTAGTGCTGCTGCTCGTAGGTGCGGTGTTGGCAGGACAGGACTACTACAAGCTCCTGGGAGTGCCAAGGAACGCAGAGGACGTGGCTATTCGCAAGGCCTTCAAGAAGCTGTCCTTGAAGTACCACCCTGACAAAAACAAAGATGACCGGGAGGCTGCGGAGAAGAAGTTCATTGAAATTGCCAATGCGTATGAAGTCCTTTCAGACCCGGAGAAGCGCAAAATCTATGATGCACATGGCGAAGAAGGACTAAAGAACCACGGACAGCAAGGCCAAGGCAGTCCCTTCGGAAACATGAACTTCGACGACATCTTCGGCAGCTTCTTCGGGGGCGGACAAAGAGCACAGGGCGGAGGGAACAGTAACTTCCGGTTCCAATTCAACCAGGGGGGTGGCGGACAGCAGTTCTTCCAGCAAGGCGGAGAGGAACAGCCTCAGCAAAAGGCTGAAAAGCTGTTCAAGAACACTGACGTGATTGAGCTGGATTTGGGGAATTTGAACCAGCTGTACCGCAGGACCACCATTTGGATGGTGAACTTCTACCACCATGGGAACCAGCAAAGTAAAGGCTTGAAGGACGAGTGGGTGACTTTGAGTGACAAGCTGTTCGGCATTATTAAGGTCGCGGCTGTCAGTTGTGCGGATGAGGAGGAGTTGTGTGAGGAGTTCAATATCAAAGCGCACTCCACTATCGTGTATTTCCCTGAAAATACAGCTCAGGAGCATGAAATTTACAAAGGGGAGAAGACGTACAAGGCGGTGTCGGACTTTGCAGTGCAGCGGATGCAAAGCTTTGTGCGTCTTGTGACTGCCAGCAACCTCGAGGAGTACTTCGCATCTGAGACAGAAGCAGCGAAAGTCCTCATTTTCACAGAAAGGAAATCCACAGCTCCCCTGTTCAAAGCCCTTTCCAAGGAGTTCAAAGGCAGAGTGTCCTTCGGGGAAGTCCGCAGTTCGGAAGCCACTCTCGCTACTCGCTTCCAAGTGACCCAGTACCCGTCTCTAGTAGGCCTGACTTCCATCGACAGCGGCTCGACTTTCCAGGGAGAACTGAAGCGAGACCCAATTGAGAAGTGGATCAGGCAGTTCATGTACGAAGCGAAGACTCGTCCCACAGTATCTGAACTCACGAAAGGAGTGATGACTGCCGGAGCCTGTGGCAAGGCGGACTCCCACTTCTGTGTGATTCTCTTCCTGGAGGGAAAGGACTCTGAGAAGTTGGCTCAGTTGGAGGAAGCGGCGAGTATGTTCGCGAAAGACCCGGTGCGGTTCTTCTGGGTGAACAAAACGAAGGGAGAAAGTGCCATTTCCGCCTTTGTCACATTCGGCAGAAATGACCTGGTCATATACCGGCCCAAGAGGAAGAAGTACATAGGCCTCAGTTTCACCAGTGCAAAGGATGTGCAAGACCAACTCAGTCTGGTCATCTCCGGAGGAGGGAACTTCCAAGCGCTCAGCAGCCATTTAGAGCTTTAATGAATATAGTTAGTGACAGGACTAGCCGAAGGAAGAACTCAGGGAAGTGTGAAACACGTTTTTCAGCCGTCCACTCAGCGACTTTTCATCCAAGTCGCTTCGTTCTTCTTGGCCGAACACCAAGTCTTCCACTTCCTCCTCATCTCCGGATAGAATGGGCCCTTCGTCTAGCAGGGCGTCGGTATCCATTGGCCTTGTTGCCTCAGTGAGTTGCTGCAAGCGCTCGATTTTGGCTGCGACATTGCGAGTGCGAGTCTCCAGGTCTGGCGACTGCTTCAAAAAGCCTTCCAACTTGGCCATTATTTGGCTGTTTTCAATCTGAAAGTGCATAGTTTCCAGCCTGGCCTTGGTGAGTTCTATGCCCAGGGACTCCAGTCGAGCCTTCGCTTCGTTGTTTCTGTCAGCGGAGTTGTCCGCCTCTCGCTTGGTGGAGCGCATCTTCTGCTCCCAAGTCTGCTTTTCCTCGTCCACTCGCTGCTGCACGCTCTGCAGTTCCTTGCGGAAGGTCTCTTTGTCTCGGTACAGTTCTTCCTGACTGTCTAGAATCTGCTGTTTTTCAGTGTTTGCAGCGATTAGCTGTGATTTTAGGTCGTAGACAGTCTCTTCCAGTTCGCGAAGTTGGTCTTTTAGCCGTTTGGTCTCCTTGCTGGAAGACTCAGTGCGCATTCGCTCGGTTGCAGCTTGCAGTTCTGCACTAAGACTGTCATTGACAGTCCTCAGGTGAGTGTTTTCCTGCTGCAACTGCGCATTTCGGTCCTCCAAGTCTTCAAACTCGCCTATCGGCACGCTTTTACTGTCCATTTTCCTCTCAATTGCAGATAACCGGTCAACCACCTGCCCTTCCATCCACTCCCTCAACTGACCCCAGTGTCTCTCCTGCCCATCACACGCCTCTTCACTACTTGTTTTCGCCTCTAACAGCAGTTGCAGCTCTTCCACCTTGCTTTCCAGCGTCCCCACTGTCTCATCCGCCGCTTTCACGTCCTTCTCCAAGTCTTGGTTGCGCTCGAGCAGCAAGGTTTGGTTGTCTGCGGCTTGTTGGAGCTCTGTTTTGACGGCTTGGAGGTCGGAGTGCAGGTCTGCGAGTTGGTCTTGCAGTTGTTTGGATTCGCTCTTGAGGGCTTGTTTGGAGGAGTTGGAGGTCTGCAGGGCTCGCTCTAGTTCTAACTTTTCGTGGTACATTTGGTCGAAAAGTCGCTCGAAGTGGGAATTTTCCTGCTCCAAAGTGGCGACTTTAGAGGCGGTTTCTCGGGTTTCCCCTTTTAATCGCTCGATTTCCCTTTCATTTTCCTGTCTTTCCGCTCGCATGGACTTCCCACTGTCCAAGGCCTCCTGCAGCTGTCCCTGCAGTCGCTTTATCAAGCCTTTCGCATCTTGCAGTTCTTGTTTGTTGTTAAACCTGGGCGAGCTGTCGCCTTCCCTAGGACTGGCTGGACCTTACAGAGGTGACCGAGACCCGTCTCTGTGCTTCGACTCCAAGCGAGCAATTTGCAGTTCCATCGAGCGGATTTTGGCTTCCTGCGCATTCCTCTCCCCTTCCATTCCTCTTTTAGTCTCTTCCAAGCACTCGATATCGAGCAGCAGCGACTCCACTCTCGCCATCAGCCGGGAATTGCTGGACTTCTCTGGGTTCCTAGGAGAGCTTTCGTACCTGCTGCCCTGTCTTCTGCCTCTGCCTGTCACTGCGACTTCTGTGTCTCCTTCGAGAGCTGACCGGCTCACTATGGGGCTTTCCTTGAAACTGCTGTTGGGCGATTGGCCGTTTTCTTGCATGCGCTCGGTTTTGATGGGGGCGGGGCTTAAAAGGCGGTCTGCGGAACTGCTTCGACTGAATTTCACTGGCATTGTTTCGAATTTGGGTGTTGCTCGAGATGGACTCTGCATCCAATTTTCTCGTAGTAGTTGCAGCTTTTGACGGACATTCGAGCAGGCTTGGAGTAGGGCAGTGGGCGTAGTGTGCGTCCCCACAGTGCCTTCCAACTCTGTAAGTCTCTGTTCCCTTCGAGAAATCCAGCGGCCTACTTCTGCTATCGAAGCCGGACGCTCCGCAGAGTCCACCTCTTGTTCGATTTCCGTCAGTTCCCGAGTGAGTGAGATTTCCCGGGTGCTGGACTGATGCAAGGCGTCTCTAATGCGACTTGCGAATTTGATAGCTGCCAAAGAGTGCTTGAAATAGGCCTTTTCAGGACTGACAGTGCACAGGAACAGGACATTACTGGGGTTGTAGTCGCTGTATATGTCCAAGGTCAGTTCCAACTGCTCACACAGTCTGTTGTCCCGAGCACTGGCAGTGGTCCTGGTCAAGGCTCCAGAAAGGGCATTGAAAGAGGCTGCAATTGCCCTGTCAGCCGCTTGTTCAGACCCTGCCAACTCCACTATATCCAAGCGACTGAGCGCCGCTCCGTCCCTCATCACACTCAAAGCCACTAGGAAGTGCGCCTTTTCCTTGATGTTCTTATCCCCTTGACTGGAGCAGAACTCCTTCCTCGCCCGCAAAGCCCTCTGCAGCAGCAACACCAAGTCCTGCACTCGCTTGATAGGCAACTCAGAGTAACTCAGCTCCACCGACTTCTCGTCGTAGACCAACACTGCCTGTGCATGCAGTGTGTAACTGGCTCTCTGCTTGGAACTCAGGTACAGGAAGGCCTCCACTGCCCTCAGCAGTACTCCCCTCTCCTTGCCTTCCCCGCCCCGCACTGTATAGCTCTTCCCAGACCCTGTGGGTCCGAAGAGCAGGATGGAAGCACTGCGGCCAGTCAGCAAGTCCTTCACATAGCTTTCCACCAGGGACTCAAACACCTCGCCCTGGCGACTGCTTTCACTGATCACCTGGTCAAACTCGTACGTCGTGAGTGAGTCCAAGTCCACTGTAGAGAGTTGGGACTGCTGCACTGGCACTGGACTCACTGCCACAGACCCATAGGAGTCTGGGGAAAATAGGCAGTACGTGCTGTCGGTGGAAGGGCGGATTCGGCAGACTACCTTCAAATGCTGGGAAGGGGCACTGGGCCTCATATTATTTCAAATAGAGGGAAGGCCCGGCGGAGGGGGGGACTGGGCGGTGCTTGGGAGGGCGGGAATGCGGGAAGGGGGTCTGTGCGACTACTCTCAAGTCCTGCAGTTGTGGAATGGCTTGGAAATGTATGGAAGCAGGAGAGTCGCCCTGCTGATAGCCAGTGTAGGAAATATATATGGGAGAAAGGCTTATTGGGTCCTTTTGCCTGCATTGCCCAGCATCAGAAGAAAGGACGACACAACAGCCCCCATTCCCTCGAAGCCAAACTAACTCACCACCACTTCAGCAAGCGGAGTAAGGGACTGAATAAGGCAAACGAGCCCAATAAAGAACTGAGGAGGGAGGCTTTCTGCTTCTTCAGGCAAGAGCAGTTGGTGGCGATTTGAAGACTTGAAAAGCAGAAACCGAATTAAATAAGTCACTAACTCGAATAAGCTTCGAAGTAGATTATTACAACTGATTATGAGTCGGCCATTTTGTCCAGCCACTACGGCCCCCCTCTTCCCCAGTCCCAGATTTGCAGCTCTTCGCTCCAGTTGGGACTCTCCAGGCAGGGGAGAGGACAACCCCCTTCCTGCAACCACGGCCCGCCTGCCTGCCAGACCTAAGCACAGTCTACTGTCCCCAGTGCCCCGCAGTAAGAAAGTGCCCACCTCTGAAACGCTCACTGCACGGCGGCCTCTCCTGCGTCTCTACCATGCTAAGTCGCTTTCTGGCCTGCAGAAAGGCTTCGACCTTCTCAATTCCCTGTTTTCGCCTATGGACTTGCCCTCGAAGCCAGTGGCTGTGGAAAAGCCCCGCAAAGAAGTCTCTATGCCGGAAATCCCACTTCTCTTCACAAGTCCCGGAGCCTTGAAGCCCAAGTCAGACCTGAGGATAAGTGCCTATCGGTCTGAGCCGTCCTCTGCCTCTGTGCTTTTCTCCAAAGAGCCTAGTTCCCCGGTTTTCCGCAGACAGGCTTCCATTCGCATGGAAGCGCCAGTGCCCCCGCCTGAAGTGCCTGAAAGCAAAGTCAGTCCGCCTGTATGGAAAGAACGAATTCTCATTCCTGTGCTAAAAATGCAGGAAATCGACGCAGCGGAGCTTTCCAACCTTTCCAACAGCTCCGAAGAAGCAGTGCGTTTGACCCGCTCTCCAGGCAACCCCCAGAGACGCAGTTTACTGATGCAACGACTTGCTGAGGGGCCTGTGGAAGGCACTGCTAACCAGTCGCTGCGGAAAGCACAGGAAGTGGGCAGGAATATCAAGGCGGAGTATCAACTGGAGACGGCGGAAATGCTGTCGAATACGAAGTTTCGCATAAAAAGCAGGAAAAACACGTATGTGGTGCCTCAGAGACTGCTGAAGGGAGTGTAGTGCATCGTAGAATCAGAAATTAAGGTAGGCTGGGAGATATTGGGAGGAAATAGCCACAATCTCGGACAATTTGATAGCTGAAATACACAATTGTAACAAATATATGTGGAAAAAACTATCAATTTGCTCATAAAATATAGACATTTTGGCTGTAATCGCCACCCTATCACCCTTAACTCCAGGCTTTTGCCTGCTTCCGGCCCAAGAATTCCTATTTTGGCTTATTCTAGCTTAAATCCATGTTTTCGAAGTCCGAAACTGACCGAAAGGCACTGATAGAGGTGGAATTCTGCCTACTCCTTACCCCTGTGAGCTTCTCTTCTCCCCAGTTCAGCAGCGACTCCACAGTTGCAGCGGCCACAAGCGGTATTTCATCGAAAACTGTAGGGCGAAAGAGGTACAAAATGGCCATTCCGCCCAGACTGAAGAGTGTAAAGCCTCGGAAGCCCATCATCACCCAGTCGTCCTGCCGCTTTTCACTGGAGTACACTGGCAGCCAGCCTCCGAACATGCCTGACTAGGTGGCCTTTACCTTGTCGTCGAATAGGTTGGGGAAGAGCCAGAAGCTGTACCCTGCGATAAACAGCAATACGTACAGTATTAGACGTAGGATCGAGAGAGCGGCAATTGCGGCTAAGAGGTACACAGAGACGTACCACACTGCCAACTTGACGCTCAAAGGCCACACCGAGAAGCAGCACACTCCAATCACCGCCAAAACCAGCATAAAGGAAGCGAAGTGAGACCAAATGCGGCTTTGCACCTCAGCACTCCAGATGTAGTGGCCGTCTTCCGTCATAGTTTGAGGGTTCACGGGGGTGAGAGCGCGCGTGATTTTGGGGTCATTGGCGTCCGGGACTTTGTCGACTCTGGAGAGGAGTTTGTTGTCGAGGAGACTAAGGAGGCAATACCTGTCTCCCAGGCGCACAGCGTCCTTCTTGTATTTGATCTCAAAGGGCAACTTCAGATCTGCGTGGCTTTGGAGGATCACACGAAGGAAGCTTTTGCCCGAGAAGTACTCCACCTTCTTACCGTAGAAATTTGAGTATTTCTCCCTCAAGTCCTTCCCTCTGATCCTGCGGCAGACAGCTAGCAACTCCTTCCTATCCGCCATACTAATCCTAGTTAATAAGGTGCCGCGTGTCACTATAGCCCTGCACTCCTCTAGCCGTAGGCTCCGCAAAGGGAGACCTGTCCCCCTGCCTCATCACCATGGCTCCGTAGTCGGACAGGTTGCGCTGCATTGGGCGCTTCACTGCATCACTGTCTTCTACTCCGAAGAATCGGGCGATGTCAGGCTTGAGAGTTTCCGACAGAACTGCCTTGGGAGGACTGGACGAGGAGCCCAAAGGGTTGGTGGGAATGCGTTTGGGGTGTCGGGCAGTGTAGCGAGTCTGCTGGAACTCCGGCAGCGGCGCCAAGTCCACCGCCAAGTGGTGTTTATTCCTAGGCAGCAGCATCGTGGACCTGACCAACGGACTGAAAGGACTGTCCCCCTTCGACCCAGCCAACTGCGCCTGCAGCTGACTCTGTAAATCCAAGGTACTGCGGTACTGCAGGGACCGACTCAGCTGTCGAGTCCTTTCCACCTGTTGTTCGGACTCCATAGACCGCAGTTCTTCCATCCTTTGCACAGTTTGGCGCTCGCGCTCGAGCTGCTTGACCTTCCTTTGCCGCTCCAAGTCTGCGATTTGCAGGCGAAGAGCTTCGTAGTTGCGCTGTTTTTGCTAGGTGGAGAGTACTTCTTCGGCCCTACGACGCTCGTCAAACGCGAATTGGATGCGATCGTCGAGGGAAGGGAAGCCTTGGAAGGCCACAGAGTCGGGCTGAGGGGGCGGCGGAGGCTCAGAAGCAGGTCCAGAAGGGTGGAGCAGGGAGTTCAGGTCGTATTCAGCATGAGGACGCATAGGTGGTTGTTCAGACAAGGTTTGGTAGTAACGGCGCTGCATGGACAGTGCAGGTGCGAAGTTGTGCTGGTAGTAGGTCTGCGTGAAGGTAATTCCGCTGGTTTGCGTGTTCTTCTGGTACCCGAAATATCTCCTGCCCGTGCGAACACTAGGGCCCAGGGTCGCTCCTTCTTGCCCAGCAAAAGTACTCATAATGGCTGCAACTCACCATTAGTCGCTAAGAGATTACGCAGAATTCCAAGAAGCCCTCTCGACAGGAACACACAGTCGCCTTATCCCTGCCATCCAGCTCCAACTCATGCATCAAACTGGCTCTGTTTTCCTCCCCAGACGCAATGGACTCGAATTTGAGTCGTAGTTTGGAGGTGGGGTCTGCAGGAGACTGGGGACTGACACAGTCTACGGGGGGCAGTTGGATGTCTTGAATTTGGTAAGGGTCGAATTCGATTTTGCTGACGTTGTCTATGCTGGAGGCCATGCTGTAGGTGGGGATGAACGGCCGGTCGGAGTTCAGGTCCAGTAGTGGGCCGGAAGCAGTGGTGCCAAGGACTGTATGCAAGGGAGGTACGCAAACAGGCCAAAACACTGTCTGATTGACAGCTTTGCCCCCGAACTTCACCTCCAACTGGCTGGAATCGATATAGTGCAGCAGCCGTTTCGACTCATTTTCCGCACTAAACTCCAACTTCAGCCTCACCTCCTCCTCAATGAACTGCTCCACCAGGCCCCACATTGCCCTCAGTCCCTGCGGACACCCCATCAAGAACAGCCTTTCTAGGCGGTCCGGGTAGTGCGCTTGGAAGGTGTCTATGGCGCGCTTTAGGTCCTAGATAGAGAGTGCCTTGGCAGGGGCGGGAGAGATGGCCACGCTGGTCAGGTCTGCTATGGCGACCCAGCGGTCTGCTGGGTTTTGAAGCAGCAGAGTGTCGAGAACGTATAGGATGGAGTCGATATAGTTCTCTGTGTGGTGCGAGTTTAAGTCTAATTTGCCGAGGTTGGCAATGACCACGCAGTTGCCGTCCACTGTCCTTCCCCACAAGTACACAAAGCCTGCAGTCTGCTTGGCACTCACAATGATCTCCTTCATTACTTCACTCGGCTCGGCCAGTAGGCGTTTAGCTCTACTGCTTTCCCGCATATAGGCAGTGTACGTGCGACTGGCCAAAGGCAGGTCCCATTGACTCCTTCTGAGGATATTGACGAGCTGCTTGTCTCCCTCAGCAGGCTCGCTGGGTCTGGGCAGCGGCAGAGACTTGCGGAAGTCTGCGAGCCGGGCCTTCTGAGCGAGAGTGAGACTGTCCCTCCCTGCGTATTTCATATAAAGGGAGAACTAAGGACTAGCTGGGAGGTCAGGCTTGGGACTCTCAGGGTCGGAGGCAGCCTCGGCCTCAGGCCGCCAGGCTGCAAAGGCAGGGAAAGCACTGGCGATAGAGGGCAGAATGGCAGCGCTGTAGAAGGCCTGCACTGCCGCCTCTTCCGCTTCACTCAGCACCACCGCCTTTTGCGCCTGCTTCCGGTTGTACCCTGTGTACAGCACCTGGCTCAGAAACAGACCTTCCGCAGGCGCTATGGGGACCTGCTTCTTTTCCGCCAGAAACGAGGCGTCAATATCCTCAGGACGCCAATGTCCCATCAGAACCGCCAAAACCGCACCTATCATTGAGCGGATTTGGTGGTACAGGAAGCTTTGACCTGTCACTAAGAAGCGGATGAAAGTGAGTTGTTCGCAGGTTATCAGCTCTTTGTGCGGTTCGAATTTCACAATGTACCGCTTCGCTTCCGGCTTCTCAAACGCTAGTTTTCGCGTGTAGTTGTGGAAATTGAGCGTGCCAATGAATTTGGATGTCAGTGTGCGGATCTGCTCCGCTAGGGCCGGAGTGAGGGTGGTTTCCCCCGCTGGCAGTAGTAGTTTGGCAGGGAAGAGATACTCATACTCTCGGTAGTTCGCCTTGCCGTGGGCATTGAAGGAACTGGTGACTTCTTTGACGGCGAAGACCTTGAGGTCTGCAGGGGTGTGGAGATTGATAAGGGCAGGGAGGGCGGCTGCGGGAGTGCCGGGCCACTGCATTTTCATGGCCACGGTTGTGGTTTTGGCATGGACTCCTCTATCTGTGCGGGAGGCCCGAGACCAGCCGACTTTGTGCAAGTTGCCGTGGTTGGCTTCAGAAATCAGGCCAGACAGGAAGAGGGCGGATTCCAGCTCTGACTCCACAGTACGACAGGCGCCAGACTGAATTTGACTGCCGAAGAAGTCGCAGCCGTTGTAGCCGAAGACCACAGCCACCTTCTTCTTGGACATTGGAAATGAAAAAGGCAGGCCGCCAGCCATCACATCCCGTCGAAGAGGCGAAAAAGACAGGCTTCACCCAAAAGCCTTCTTCGAAGCTGCAGGTGAAAACTGCCAACCCCTTCGCTCCCAAACAGCGCAGCAAGACGTAAGCTCCATGTAGTAACTTTGGCTTTGTGTACTCGGAAGGCGGGATTCCTTGTCGTATTCTGCATGGCAGTGTGAACATGCGTCTTCAATGGGACTTAGCTCCAAGTCAGCTGAATTACGACCCTTTGCTAATCACGTGTTTCGAAGGTCTATTGGAGACTGGCAGGAGAGCAGCCAGCTCCTGCTAGTAAGTGGCAAGTTTGTAGCGAGAGAGGCTGCCAGGGAATTGCTGCAGGCGGACGGAGCCGCTGACAAGGTGCTGCCCCTGCTGCAAAGACTCGTCTTGCCGCTGCGCATGGCCCTGATGGCTGCAGACCGCGAGGTATTTAGCTTCGGTCTAGACGTGCTAAAGACACTGTCAGAGCTGCTCGGTATGCACCTCAACCAGTACCTGCATTTGCTCCTGCAGCAGTTGGGGAAGAAGCTGAGCGACCGTTTACTGCGAGACAAGGTGTTTGAAGTGCTCACAGTGCTGGAAGAACAAGGAGGGGAAGAGGTGCAGCCGCTCATAAAAGCCAAAATCCCCACCTATCGGACTTAGTTCTAACTAACTCCTGCTCTTAAATGATTAACTCCCTCTTCGGCGAAGGCGAGGAAGGCCAGAGCATCCACCAGGCCAAAGAAACAAGCCTCAGCAAGCACTGGCGCCAGGCCCAAAAGTCCCTGATGGAGCTGTTTCACCTAAGAGCCCAGCCTAATGCGAAGAAGTACCTGTGGATGCGGTGTATTTGGCCGGTGCTAAGGGCCTGGCAGCTGCTTTCTCTGATAGTCCCTCCGGAAAGCACGCTTCCGGACTGGGACGGATATCGGGTTCTCACGCATTCCTTCTATTACTTGCGAGTGGATGGATTGGCGGCGCAGTTTAACGTTTTTACGCCTTTTTTGGTGCTTGTGCTGGCCTGCAACTATGCAATCATAGGAGCAATGAGTGTGTTGCTAGTGCAGGGCATGCGAGGGAAGACCAATCGCCTGCTAGCCCTGGGCTTTCACTATGGAATGGACGTGCTAACCTCAGTGTTCTTTATCGGAGGAATGGTGTCTCTGTGCAGTGTTATCAGGTACTCCTTTATAGACCTTGCAGCTGAGCACTCCAAAATATACGACGATATGGAAATTGAGTCTCAACGGAATATGACCATTGCGGCTCTGGCTGCGGCCTCGCTGCCGTTCCTGGTGGCTCTCAGAGCCTTTGCATGCATTGTAGCGTATGAAAACAGGTACAATAAGCGGAAAACCAATATGATCTCCATGCCGTTTTCCTTTGTGCGCTTCACGGAGTTTTGCACTGAAATGCTGCTTATCCTGCTGTACGTCTTCCTTCCACACGACTCTTTCTGGTACTTATTCGCCTGCGGCCTGCTCCACACCCGCATTTCAGTCCTGCACATCCTTCGTCTCCCCTACTACCACCCTCTCAGCAACTGGGCGCACAGTCTGCCCTCGCTGTTGTGCAGCTGCGCAGCCTGGGCCTACATCCTTGGTAGACTACTTGACAATGCACATGTGCTGTTTTGGTTGTTTCTATTTGTAGTGCCGTTTGTAGCGGCTTTGGCAGCGGAATTGATGGCGAGGGTACGAATCCGGGCTCAAACGGTCGATATCACTCAAGCATCTAGTCCTGGAGACATCGAATTGCACCTCAGATATCTATATGAACTGTATGAAATTGGGGATTCGGAGGGAAAGGCGGAAATTGAAGAGCGAATTCATGCGACTTTTAACTTTGCAACTAAGAAATTTCGATTTGAAGGAATGGTATTTGTATGGGAAGCGGAGTTTTACCTGTCTTACTGCAAAGACTTAGACCGTGCACTGGGCAAAATCAGCAAATTGGCACAGTGTCACTCAAGCCTGGAAGTGTCATTTCACGCAAATAAGGTGCTTTCAAGGGTGGCAAAGGCTAGTTCCGAGGAACAGACTTATTTCCTGTCCCAACACACCTTTGATAAGGCCAAAAGAGCCGACAAATCCCTATGCCAGGCTTTAATGGCTCTATGCAATGAGCTAATGTCCTTCTTCGGTCAGATGGACAAGCTGGAAATGCGTGCGAAAAGAGTCCATTTCTTGATGAATAAAGCAGTGCAGCGGTACAAAGCCCTGTACGAGAATACGAATGTTACCAGAGAAGCCTTAGACATGTATGCGCAATTGCTGTATTCGATTTTGCAGGACCCCTCCAGTCAAAACGTCCTAAAGCACCAGCGTTTCCGGGAACTAGACAAGCAGCAGGACAGGGAAGAGTCCGTTTTCTCGAAAAGACGAGGAGTGTTTGTGCTAAGTCTCGGGACGAAGTCATTTGGTGCAGTTGTGCATGCGAATGCACTGGCTTTTGCCAAAGTGGCAGCGAAGATGACGGATGTGGTGGGAGTGCATATCGGTAAGTTCCTGCCGCAGTCGCTGGCTCGCAGACATGATTTTCTCTGTTTGAAGTGTATTGAGTTCGGAAAAGACTATTCCTTGTTGCCGGATTTGTATCGGTTTTTGCTCAGTCGTTCAAATCGTTTACTGCTTCTGACTCCCAAGTGTCGCATGGTCCTTTGGAAAAGTGACCTGTACCTAGTAGTGGACTTTCTTGTGAGGAACTGTGACGCTGCACTGGTTGACATGAAGATGGAGATTGTTGCTTATAGTGAAAACATGGCTGTAGTATGTGGAGGACTCCCGTCGTACAGCCTTTCCGGGATACACATCGACAAGATCTTACCAGATTGCTCGAAGGCATTAGGTGCACTGGAGGGCGCTGGACAGGGCAAATATGAACTAGTGGGAAAGGCTGTATTCACACTAGAGAGAGTCAATTATGGGACTGAGGGAGTATATGTGGTAACGGCGCTGAAAGGGGAAAATGCTTATTCAAGTATTTGGGAAAGTATGCAAATAGACGAACACTTGCAAGATGCGTCTCCTCGGCCTCAGAAGAGGGTGGAGTTCCATCCGAGTCAGGACCCGAAAGCAGACCACAAAGAAGCGGGAAAGAATGATATTCGAGCCAGCTGCTCCACTCTCACAGCCTCAACTTCCTCAGTCAACCCGCACCTTGTGAAGCGCAATAAGTCCATTGCCCGGCTTAAAGCCACTGCTAAATTCCTCAATGTCGCATTACTTGCGTCTATGCTCACTATGGCTGGGATCGCTATTGGAGTGCTACTCGTCATCCTTACACTTATACAACACATGCAGGATGTGACCAGTGCTAGTACTCTCACAGAGCAGTTGTACTACAGTATTTCTCTACTGGAAGCTGCTCGCACGCTTACTCTCCACTCCTTTCAGCCGGAAATTAGCATTTCCCAGTTGCAAACTACTATGGAAAACGACCTTTCCGGCTTCTCGGCAGACCTAAGCGACCTGCAGAGTTGGATACAAGGCTTGACAGGCAGCGAGGCTCAAAGGTACTATTTGAACGAACTTGTGCCTACGTTTGAACCCAGCAGTCAAGGATTTCGCCTGAATTACAGGACGATGCTGGATGCCAGTTTGCGAGTAGTGGCGGAAGCTTCGGCCTTTTTGGCTCAAACGACCCCCAGTTTTTCCCCTCAATTTCTCTATCTGTATCGCAACTCCATGGCCGAGACTCTGGGCTACTTGAACAAAACCAACTTCATGTACCTAAGCTGGGAGGAACAAGATCGCCAAACCAGCATGGGCGTAGTGCTGTATCTGCTCATACTCTGGATACTGCTAGTCGCAGTGTCCTTCACCTGCCTACTCCTCATAGTGCACTGGAAAGTCGACCAGTGCAAGCGGGAAGTGTGGGAGGAGTTCCTATCCCGGCCGTTAGAGGCTTTGCAAGCTGTCCGTCAAGCCGCAATCGACCGTCTCAACAGTATCCACGGGGAAGAAACTATACTCGACGACCTTCACAGGCGAAAAGCCTCCGTCCAGGCCCAGTTCGCCAAGATCTGGCCTGGAATCGCCCTGCGGCTGAGCATGTACGTCATCCTGTCTGCACTGGTCATCTATGTGCTGTTCTATTGGCAGTACGGCATGCTGACAGACTTGGTGATGACTATGCCGTGGTACATGGGCATGGTGGTGCAGAGACGAGCCTTGTCCCTAGGTGCCTTTTATTGGCTGCGGGAGGAAGTGGTCGCACAGGGGAATTGGACGGAAGGGTATTTCCAGGTTATTAAGGACTACCAGGCGATTCAGAACCCGAGAGCTGCCTTTCGCAATTACACTCGGACTCTCAGTACTATCTCAGCCGTGCTTTTGACCCAAAGGCGAGACTATGGGATTCGCTATGTCCGGCGCTCGGACGTGTATGACGAGTTCATATTTAGCGACGCATGCCCGCACATGACCGTACCGTCCTGCGAAACCACCACTTTCAGCAAAGGACTAAGAAGGGCAACGGACGACTACCTGAGGGAAATGGAAGATGTACTGGCCCAGCCGGACATTGCGAAGTGGGCGCAAATCAGTCGACTGGAAAACTTGGCTAGGACTATGGATGACGGCTTGAAACATGTGCAGGATATATATGCGACTGACAATTCGAACCAATTGAGTGATTTTAGGAGTTTGTTTGCTGCGGTTACGAGTGTGTATTGCTTTTTATTGGCGATATTGGCGTTTGGATGCTATTTGCCGTACATAAACAGAGCCAAACGGCACATTCTGAGTCTATGGAGTGTGCTTGAGCTCTTTTCTCCGCAGTTTGCAAGCGATAAATCTTCATATTAGTACCTAACTAGGGATAGCTTCCATCAAGTCTTCGTTTCTATTGAGTTCTTGCGCCAAATCCGTGATTTCCAGCTTAGTTTTTTTCAGTAACTCATGCAGCACTTCCAAAGTACTTTCCAGCATTGTCACTTTCTTCAGCTTTTCCTCCTTTGAACACAGGGCCAAAGCAGGCTGGAGGAGTAAAGGGTCCGCTGCTAGGCTGAGAAAGTCGAAAACGCACTCATCGCTGAGTGTCGGCTCCGGTGTTCTCTGAAGTTCACAGGGGGAATGAGGGAGTTGGCCGTTTTGGCAAGGTTGAACCGCGTCGTTCTTAGTAATGCGACGGCGCAGGACGCTGTAGTACCGGTTTTTTATAACATCAGGGGGGCGGCCAGGCATGTGCTTGGATATACTTTTCCAGAAACCTCCACCGAGGTCATGCATCAATTTCAGAATTTGCTCGTCCTCTTCACATGTCCATTTGGTCTTTTTCGTGCTAGGGTTGTGCTTCAGGTCCCAACGCTTGCGGACACAGGCAGTGGTTTTCCCTGGGAAGTGCTTCGCTACCTCAGTCCAGTCGAATTTATGCAGTTCAGCTGCTTCTTTTAGCAGGTTGTCTTCCTCGGAAGTCCACTTGGAGTAGTGACTAGTCCGGTTGCAGTTTCTGTGGTGGGATTGGGTGGGGGTATTGAGCGGAAACGCACTTAATTCCGTATCTGAGGGAAAGTCGAAATCAGACAAGAACCCATCTTCTTCCTCCATTTAATTACTATCTTCCCGCTTAGTACTGGGTTTTCAGGCCAGCACACGACGAGACTTGGACTTCAACTCCAGCGAAACCGGTGGCAGCCACTGCAAATCGTAGAAATAGCCTTCGAACATGCCGGGAGTCGTAGCCGTGGCCGCCACTTCCTCTTCGTCTTTCCAGTCCAAAGCCGCGACTCTGGCGTCGAAGTTGTCCCCAGCCTTGGGGAGCAAAGGCGCTGGAAGGGTCTTGTCTGCCAGGGCTCTCCAAGGGAAGTTGAAGAACCAGGGGTGGGCTTTCACCTCTTCAGCTCCATTGCAGCCGAGGCGGTTGGCAGGCTTGCGCTGGATCAGGCGGTTTACGAAGTCTGCGGCTGCGTAGCTCCAGCCGGGTGGCAGGTCCTGCTTCCTCACTTGGACCTGCTTCGCTAGCACTGCATCTCGAATTTCCTTGCGATTCCGGCCTAAATAGGGCCTGCGTCCCATCATAAACTCGAAAGCCATTACTCCCACTGCGAAGTAGTCAGCGGCTACGCCGTGGTTTTGGCGACACATTACCTCGGGTGCCATGTAGCCTGGAGTCCCTGAGGTGTCTTGGGCGTTGTCAGCCCGCCACACGCGCGCTACGCCGAAGTCTGTGAGTCGCAGGTAGCCGTCGCTGTCCAGGACTAGGTTTTCCGGCTTTATGTCTCTGTGCAGCACTGCATTCCCATGTATATACTCCAGTGCTTGTAGTAGACACGCAATCAAGAACAGGCTTTCTTCCTCAGTGAACCTCTTCCTCCGTGCTAAGTGATACCTGAGGTCGCCTCCTGTCAAGTAGTCCAAAGTGAGGTACAGGTTGTCTCTGTCTTGGAAGGCGTAGTGCATGTTGACGAGGAAGGGGTGTTTGAGCACGGTTAGGAGCTTGCGCTCGCTCATGACGGAGTGGACGCTGTGCTTGGAAACTACGCGGGCTTTGCTCATTTCCTTCAGGGCGAGGGTTTGCTTGGAACGCTTGTGCTGCACGCGCCACACTTTGCCGAAGCCGCCCTTTCCTATTGGGTACTCGAACGTGAAATGGTTGCGACTTACTGCGGCTTCTGGAGTGGCTGCAGTCCGCATATTGTCTATATGGAAGCTATTAGACGCTTTTAGCCTCTCACCCCCAGTACCCCTTAACCAGTCCAAGCTTAAGATGGAGTATTTATGACAATGGAGTTCGACTGCGGGCCGGAGACGGCGTACTGCGGCTGCCTCGGCCATACACCAGTTTTTCCAGACGCACAACTTGCTGCTGCAACTCGCCATTTTCCTGTCTCAGCCGCCTGCCTTCGCTCTCTCTCAGCTCCTGCTCCTGCTGCCAGTCCCGCCACTCCCTTTCCCAGCGGCTTTGGAGCGTGCTCACTCGCTCGTATTCGCTGCGCTGGGCTTTGAGCGCTTTTTGCAGTTCGCTGAATTCTCGCTTGACTTTCCGCATTTCCTCTTCCTTTTCCAAGGCTTCTATTGAGTTTTCCTCTTTCAGCAGGTTTACAGCTTCCCGAAGGTCTCCAATTGCTCTGTCTTTTACCTCGATTTCCCTACGAAAAGCCGCTATTTCCACCTGCAGCCTTCGAGTCGTGTCCATATCAATGCGATGCAAATCGCTCAACTCCTGGTTCCTCTCCATGAGGCGCTGCGTTTCAGCCTGAGACAAGGCAGTGCGGCTGGACCTGAGGCTGTCCAGTTCACTTTGCGCCCTCCGCACCGCTTCCTGCAGGCCGCCCAGCTCCGCCTCGCACTCCATTCTAAGGGAAGTCTGCTGGGACAACTGTGCTTCCAAGGTGTGCACTGTCAGTTCGAGTTGCTGCACCTGGACTTCCTCTTCTTTGCATATAGACTCCATCTCCCTGCGATGACTGGCGTCCTTGGCTTCCAGTTGCTTACGTAATAGTGCAATTTGCCCCTTCAAAGCATCGATGATACTGTCTGCGTTTTCCTCTTGTCTGCGCAGTCGGTCTTGCCATACATTCAGTGCAGTCGTGTGTTGTCGCTAAATAACATATACATCCAACTCGTGCAAGTACTGAGGTGCCGGGGGACTTGCGCGGACAGGCGAAAGATCAGGCCGAGGGGAAAGTCGACTGGAGAACTTGTTAGGACTGCTGGCTGTCCCGCTCATATTAGGGTCTAACGGTCGATAGGAAAATGAAGCCCAGATCTTGCAGTGTGCCGCGGACCTTCATAGAGGAGGTCTTTGGCAGGGCCGTGCCGGCCTGCCAGTACAGCAACCTCCCGCCGGACCTGTTTTACCACCACAAGCGACACTACAAGTCCATACCTTGTGCCAGTTCTTGCGACCTCATAAAGCTGCAGATGGCCAATTCTCCTGCCTGTCACCTCCGCATCGAGCGAGTTTACCACCACAAAGAGAAGCGCCACGCTTCCCCCAACACCTCTTTTTTTCGCAAATGTTGCCGTGACACCGACTGCTCCACCGCTTCTCATCGTGTCTCCAACGTCAGTTCCCGAGCTGAAACCAGGTGCGGGTCAGCTCTGGGAGACCGAAGGCCAAAAGGGCCTTATGAGAAGGAAAACACCACTGCCAACACCTCTCAATCAGAAATCAGAAGTGTGCACCCTAGTGCTGCCTATCTCGCCATGGTCAAAGCGCCAATGAAGCTGAAGCCGAAGTTGATGGATTTGCGAGTCCGGAGAACTCAAGCCAAGACCAGGTACTATAAGCTGTAGTCTCCTAGTTAGTGAGGATGTCGTAGGCGGCTTCGTTCTGATGGCCTTCGTAGAGGAGACGGAAACGGAGTTGGGAGAAGAAGGAGCGGTACTCGGCTTCGTCCAAGCCGGGACACCACACATCGCAAAGCTCGAAAAGACTGTCGAAAAGGTGCTCTTTGCTAAGCTCGCTAGCACCCTTTGTATCTCTTTTCCAGTCCTCGTCTATCACTCCTTGGATTTCCGCCAGGGTTATGCCCGGCCTCAGGACTTGACAGAGTTTGATTTGCATGGATTCGTAGTCTGCCCGGCTGATGCCTCCACTGTTATTTTCCTTATAAAGACTCATAAAATCGTGGATACAGGTCACTACTCCTGGGGCCGATTTCAGCGCTGCTCTCTGCGAAACTGCCTGCTGAGTATACATTTCCGAGTCCCCATCCAAGTGGTACTTCTTCCTTTCGTCTCTTTTGGGATTGAAGACGAAGGCCAGGGCAGGACTGGTGATTTTGGTGCTTCGGGGCTCTGCAGAGCGGTTTCGAGGCTGCAGTACACCTCCAGCCCCAGGCCTCTGCACGCAGGAAAGCGTAGGCGCGGGTCTCATTGACTTCCGAGGAGGTCGGCATGATTTCGAATTCATCGTTAATGTATTAAAGAAGTCGAAGCACTGGGATTACACTCCTGCTAATAGTCACTGTGGAAGCACTAGAAATAGCTGTAAAACAGTCCTCCGGCCTCTTCTTGGCAACCTAGTCAACTCTGCATTTCAGCTTTTGCACATACGAGTGAACCTATAGTGTAAAGTCATGGTAGGGCTACTTCTAGCTTAGCCTAGATCTCTTGGAGGTAGGGACGGTCTTCATCGAAACGTTCTAGTCTAACATTTTTCTGGAAGAACGGTGGGTCTAGCTTGCATTGTCTGAACAACGCCCGCATGGTCTCACAGTTATCTCTTTCCCGGTCGAACCTGCACATACGGTGGTTGTAAAGAGGGAGGCAGCAAGGTGCCGGTGTCGGCTCTGTCCTCTCAAGGCAATTCATGAAATTGTTGTTCGCACGTATGCAGCCCCGAGCAAATCTCTTGTCGTTTACCGGGAGTTGCGCACACTTCTTGTACGTTTCGAACTCTCGTTGGCACCAGTTATGGGCTTGTTGGGAGTGGTCTCCGAAGTCGTCACTGGGCGTATTTTGCATTATGGCCATTGGTTATCTAGGCTAGGGTGAGACTTGGGTTCCACACATCAGGGAAGGGCCACGATAGTCAATGCGAAATCTTGTTCTCTACTCAAAAGCTTGAATTTCCATCCCAGTGAAATATTCCTTTCTGTTATTTGTGGATATAAGGTCTCTGTACTAGGCGCGGGCCTGATTTACCTCCTACATGAACTACCTTATTCTATCCAGGCGAATAATAGGACTTGGCCTGCTCTCATAATCCTCTCTGCTGAGACTATAGCCCGTTGTAGACTTATTTCAACCCCTACTGTATCCACTAGCCTAGTTAATTTTTAAAATAATGAATAACGTCCCAGCAGAAGTACTTATATCGGTGAGGAAAGGATTTCTGAATCCGGCTTTTCCATAATCTAGTTGAGCCTGCAGCGTCTTTAATAGAATAAGGTGACTTCAGAAGCTTTCACTGGGATGGAAATTAAGCCTCTGAGCAGTGACTTTTCCTTGATGTGTGGAATATAGGTCTCGACCCTAGCCTAGATAACCAATGGCCATAATGCAAAATACGCCCAGTGACGACTTCGGAGACCACTCCCAACAAGCCCATGACTGGTGCCAACGAGAGTTCGAAACGTACAAGAAGTGTGCGCAACTCCCGGAAAATGACACGAGATTTGCTGAGGGCTGCTTAAGTGCGAACAACGATTTCATGAATTGCCTTGAATGGAAAGAGAGGACACCGGCACTTTGCTACTCCCCTCTTATTGACCACCGCCGGTGCAGGTTCCTTCCGTTCAGTTATGACTGTGAGTCAAAGCGGGCGTTGTTCAGAGAATGCAAGCTAGACCCAGAGCGCTTCCAGAAAAAGTATAGGACCGTTGCAGACCGTATCTGCCTCCAACCGCTCTAGGCTAAGCTAGAAGTAACCCGTACCATGACTTTACACTATAGGTTCACTCGTATGTGCAAAGGCTGAAATGCAGAGTAGGACTCGCTTGCCAAGAAGAGGCTGGAGGACTGTTTTACTGGGCAGCGAAGATAACTGTTTATAGGCGCTTCTCAAGTGATAGCGGGCTACATTAGACAGTGACGGAAGAAGTCCTGCTCCGATAGGTCTCTGCACCAATGAAAGCGTAATAGTCCTCCTGCTTCTTCATGGAATTGCTAATCTCCTACCCACTCTGTCCTGGCTTCATGTGCAAAGTGAACTTATTTGATTCAGGTGGCTCGTGTTTCTCAATACAAAAACGAGTAGTTCAGTCGCATGCAGTTATTAACCATTCCTTACATCTTGGGGTTTTGTACACTCCTGAGATCGGCGAAAGTCTCTTAGTTACGGTCAAGGCACTGATCGTAGGATTTTTGAGTGTGGTACCCGAACACGTGTGTAGGGTACCCGAACATATCTGCATGTTGGTTTGCCATTATAAGCCGTTAATTCTCTATGCTATAGGCTAAACTTATGCTCAGAGAAGTACCACGCTCTGTAAAATTAATAATCTGGCTTGCAGTTGCTTTCTACACAAAATTTGATTTCCCAGCATATAGAAATTCCTCTATATATGTCTTCAAATCAGCTATAAAGAGGTGATTTAGGAAAAGCAACGTCAATTTCAAGGCTGGAAACAGCTTCCTATCTGAGTATGCTGTTAGCACCTATAAATCGTTGTCTCCCTGCACTGTTCGCTCTAGTCTCCTACCCATCCTGCGTGATCCTATTTGCGTCAAGTAATTTGGCCGTCTAGCTTAGCCTAGGAGATATTTCTGAGGTAGGACTCTCTGTAATTCCCCTTATGCTTTTCATCGTAGCGCTCCGGGTCTTTCATGCACTTTTCGAACTTACTCGACCACATCCTAAGGCGATTCGAGTCCCTGTGGAACTTGCACATGCGAATGTTGTAGAGAAGGCCGATACAAGGCTTGGGTGTCTGATCTTCATCCTCAAGGCACTGCATAAACTGGTTGTTCAGGAAGAGACATGAGTTTGCAGCGTAGTTGTGGAGCCGTGCACACCGACGGTACGGGTTGAACCGATACTCGCACCTTATATGTGCGTACTCAGTGTGGTTCCCGAACTCGACTGAGGGCTTGTTTTCCATTATAAGCCATTAGTTCTCTAGGCTGGACTCCTATGTGCCGCTGTTCAGGGAAGCACAACGCGCAGTTTGGCTTGTATTTGACTTCTCTACTCCAATTATCCCCGTCATAGTGCAATCTTCCTTTCTTTCGGGACATAAGAAAACCCCAGTGCCCTTCTAATGCTCGCTCTTTGGTTCTTTGTGTCTTGGAGAAATAGGGAAGTAATTGCTATCACTAACTATAAAGTAATCCTCCACCTCCTTCCTGGTGCAGTTTCAGCTCCCAGCGGAGCGAGTGACCGATTACGGAGAGTCGTGATATTGGGT
>Ga0247837_1001242_pt1 | contig 54328 bp, 41 predicted proteins | sample LaCtaG_2_FD_187115 | JGI IMG/M metagenome (GOLD analysis project Ga0247837, IMG submission 187115) | Freshwater microbial communities from meromictic Lake La Cruz, Castile-La Mancha, Spain - LaCruzMarch2015_14.5m | ecosystem: Environmental > Aquatic > Freshwater > Lake | place: Spain: Castile-La... | reverse complement strand
CTCCCAGGTCGCCTGTGCTTCGGAAAAGCCTTCCCATTTCACTAGGTACACAGCGCCTTTCTTGTCTGTTTTCTTGTCCAGGATCTTTTCGACCTCGTACATGTCTTCGCTTTCGTTGTCGACGTCTTTCGGGCATAAGGAGGGAAATCGGGCTTCCGCTTTGCACAGCCTTGTTTCTTGGGACTAATTGAGGATAAGGACGGACTCAGCGATAGTTCCATTAGTGAATGACCCAAATAGCAGACCCATATCGAAATCCACTCCTGGCAAATTGCAAAGATGCAGGCTATTACGCTTGGTCGCTTTGGAGGGAGAGAGGTCCTAAGGATGAGCCGAGTGTCTCTGCCCAGCCTGCGGCCTGCGGATGTGCTGGTCAGGGTCAAGGCAGTGGGAGTCAATAGAGGAGATATCGTGCAGAGAGAAGGCCGCTACCCGCCTCCGCCAGGCGCTAGCGACCTCCTGGGCTTGGAGTTCGCAGGGGAAGTGGCTGAATCGCGGTTCGGCTGGAAGCAGGGAGACAGGGTGATGGGCATACTTCCAGGTGGCGGCTACGCCCAATTCGCAGGAGTGCACAATGAGCATTTGGTGGGAGTGCCCGAAGGCATGGACTGGAGCACTGCAGGAGCCCTGCCCGAAGTATGGATGACTGCCTTGCAACTAACTACCTGGATAGCCAGAGTGCAGCCAGGCGAGCGAGTGCTTTTGCATGCAGGAGCCAGTGGTGTAGGCGTGGCTTTGATCCAACTCGTGAAGGCTGCAGGCGCAGAAGGCTTCGCTACCTGCGGGTCCGAGGCAAAGGTGCAGGCATGTCTAGCGTACAGCTATATAGACTGGGCGCCTCCCAGGCCTGCAACTACAAGACCACCGACTTCAGTCACTGGGTGCAGCCAGGTGCTGACGTCATTCTCGACCCTGTCTTCACTTCCTACTTCTCCAAGAATATCGCTTCTCTCAGGCCGGAAGCTCGCTGGGTGGTGTATGGATTCATGAGTGGCAATACTTGTCCGCAGGTATCTGCAGGCCAGTTGCTTCTCAAGCGAGCGAATTTGCTGTTTACCACTCTGCGAGGCAGGGACAATGCGTACAAGGCCAGACTCGCGCGAGCCTTTGTGGAGGCGAAAGTGGCTGAAAAGGTCCAGAGCGGCCACTTCAACCCGATGGTTTACAAGGTGTTGCCCCTTGCGGACGCTGCAGAAGCCCACCGCATCCTCGAATCCAACGAAAACACTGGGAAGGTCATCCTTCTAACTCCCGATTAGTTTCTCCGTATAGTGTATGCTAGTAACAGACAGCAGACATCCACGCTAGCTAGTCTGGCTAGGGCCGCTATCACTATTCTGTCTAGACTGGAGAATGAATTGCTTATAAATAAGCTGGACGGGTGTTTCTCTGAGTGCTGGTTCGTAGTGGGGTGCAGCGAAGAGCAGCCAGAGGCTGCACAGCCGGAAATCAGGGAACTGCGCAAGACTGTGCGGAGCATGCTTCTGCTGCAGTGTTCTTCGCTCAAGCAGAGCGCTCCGCCGAGGCTGGAAGACGCCACTTTGCCACTGTACGAGGAAAGCAATGGAGTGCTGACGCCTACTGGGCAGACTTGGACTGCGCAAGCAGACGCGGAGTAACTGTAGTGCTAAATGGGCAGAGATTCATGAATCTGCTTCTAAACTGTCTATGAGGAAACCAAGCTAATAGTTGCCTGCCATAGCTCACCTTAGATACTAAAGTGGTAGTTTTTCAGCTGAATTGGTTAACTAGTGTCTGAGTTTAGGGAACTTTCCCTGTGACGCTCGAAAACTCATTGAGACTTACAGTTTCAACCCTTCCTGTCCACCTCCACAAGCCACAACACTTAAAGCATGGTGAGCATAGGAGTTCTTGAAAGGTACTATGCGCAGCTGCAAGACCTGAGTCAGCGACATGAACGAGTGTCCTGGGCTCCTGTAGTCATCGTGACCCTGCAAATAGTGACGTTACTAGTGCCGACTGAGGCAGAGGACTTGCCCAAGGAACAGTTGGGAGTGGTGTGGAAGTGGATGAAGGCGGCAGTCAGGCCGGACCGCCTGCTGATATTATGTGAAGCGCCGGAGTGGCTGATTGTCTGTTTGCTATGTGCGGCTTTTATGTTCAGAGCGATCACTGGCTTATTGGTCTCTTTCAACCTGCGTCTCAAGGAAACCAGCGAATCAGAGAGCCTGTCCCCCACTTCCGTCCTTCCTCTCCTCGACTTCTATTTGGTGATTGGAGTGTCGGAACTGCTCTGGCTGCCTACGTTGTGTTTCTTAGCCTCTCTGGCCTTTCGCCTCACTAGCGAAGCACTGCTGCGGCTGAGTGCTGGAGTGGCCGGGACGCTGTTAGTCACAGTCGCGACTTTGGACCGAGTCAACCTGAGTGATCTGATGTGGAGAGTCTCTGGGCCAGGCAGTGTGCAGCCGAATTCCATACTTATGTACACACTACTAGACCTGATCCCCGCTCTCCTGATTTCAGCAGTGTCCTCCAGTCCGAGCGATATCGTTGTTTGCCTGTTTACTATCCCTGTGATGGTACTGAAATTAGCACATGTGTATCGCAAGAAGCCGTACCAAAGCGAAATTGCCAACGACTTGGTGAGTTTCCAGGCCACTGCACTGCTACTTGCGCTGCTTCTCCTGTCCTTTCCCCAACCCCACTTCCCTTCAGTCACCTTCCTTGTCCTCCTCCCTGCCCTCTACATCGCTAACGCATTCACACGGCGCTATCTCAAGAGGCTGCTTCACTACAGCGACCCTCTCCACTATCTCCTTCACTCAATAGTCACTCAGGCCTCCCTCGAAGACATCGATTCTTTAGCAGACCGCTACGAAGGCCGGCTGCAGGCCTTTCGTCTGCCTGAACTTTCCCTGCAGCATCTGTTGGAAGCAGCGTATTTCTACCAGCTGACGAGCAATAAGTACATGGTGAGAGTCGCTGTGGCGAGGCTCGGCCTGTACCAGACCGACAGCATTGCTGCTGCTATCTGCATAATGCGCCTTTTAGCCAGTTTGAACGTCAGGACTACCCGCAAGATGGTGACTGCTGACGAAGTGGTGGCCAAGTACATTGACTTCGCAGCGTGCAGGACTCTGCTCACAGACAGCGACCGCCTTTCCATGCAGCTCTTGCGCACACTCTATGAGAAACTGCTAAGCGGCGCTGACAGCTTCGAGCAGTTAGTGAGGCTTGTGCATCGTCTGGACTACCAGCTGCACCGCACAGAAAAGATGTACAAGCGCAGCATCAAACTCTTCGAAAAGAAGGCGAGCTTAGTGAAGGCCTACCGCAGTTTCCTCTACATCATCGGACGCAAGGAGAAAGTACCCTCCACTTAGAGCAACCGCTACGCTCGGCTCCTGACGGACATCGAGAACTCCAGTCACGAGGCAGCAGGCATCCAGCGACTGCTGATAGAGGACGACTCCACTGTGATTTTCCTAGTGTCTGTGAGTGGCCAGCAGGCAGGGAAAGTCATCTGGTCTCAGAACTGCGCAAGCATCCTTGGCTACCATCAAGACGAGGACTTGACTTTGGACCTACTGGTGCCTGCTTGCTTCCGCAAGAGACATGCCACTATGATGCGGAACTTGATGTTCGGTAGAAGCATGCCGAGGATATTCGAGGATGTGTACAATATGCACATTGTCAGCCACAGTCAGTTATTGTTGTATGGGAAGTGGAGGATTTACCTCACCAATTTGAAGCCGTCGAGGGAGTTGGCGATTTTAGCGACTTTTCAGAAGGTGAAGACTGATAAGGAATTTTGTGTTTTGGCGGCGAATGGCGAATTGCAGGAAAGAACCGAAGGCTTTCAGACTTTTCTGAAGAACTCCTGTTTTCTCTCAGTAGCGCACTGGAGGTCTGGGGCCGACGTGGTGTGGGAAGGCATCTTTTGCAAGCGTTTCGCGAGAGTCATCCGCAGCCAATGGAATCTAATGAACAGTACTGCGCCCATCCTCACCCTGCACATCTCCGAACTTGACACAGAAAACGACCCTCTCGCCTTTCTCATGCGTTCCGACTGCGAAGCTAAGAGCGGAGTACATTTCGGAAACATTCACCAGAAGAAGAAGGAAAGAGATGATAAGCAGACATATGGCTTCTTCACAGAGGCCACGACAGAGTCTAATCAGAGTCCCGGTCGACTGTTTGACGAGAAAGTGAGAGAGGTTGAGAGGAGGGAAGCCAGGGATGCGAAGTTGCTTATGGTGGGGATGGGGGGTGTGGGAGTGCTGAGCATGGTTGTCAGTGTAGTGCTGCTGATGGTCATTAAGGGAGAAAACGAGTCTTTCAATGCGACAATGGGGGAAATAAACAGTATGGGACTAAGACGCTTTCTAGCAGTTACTGCAGCCCTGCGAAGCAAGGAACTTTACCTAATCAGTCAAGGCTTTCAAGCCTTTGGCAATGAAACTCAAAGTCGCAGCGACCTGCAAATAGTCGCAGATCAGCTGAAAAGCATGTCTAAATCCATCCTTTCCGGGACTGAATCCTTCACAAGCGACTTCGAATCATCGCTAAATGCGCAGATTCAGCCTTACTGGAAATACCAGGATGACGATTATGAACTGCGGTTTCTCAGTACTTTGGATGTCATGTCTGAATTGGCCGCTAGTGCACTCGTCCTGTCTACTTTACCGCTTGCCTCTATTTCCCTCTCTACTGCTCATTTCCGCAATCTATACCGCAATGGACTCACTACCGCTTTACCCACTTTCAACTGGACACTCACTTCCTACATCTCTTCTGAGGACCGCAGCCATCATTCTCGCATAGCATATATCCAGGCCGAAGTACTAGTCTGCGTGTTCGTGTTGTTTGTGGCTGGAACTGCTTGTGCTGTGCCTCTACTGGTCAGGACAGAAACTAGAAGGCGCAAACTGTGGAAAGTGCTCTTTGCGCTGCCTCGGAAAGCGATGCAAAGCACATTTGAGAACATTGCGACTCACATGAAGGACCATCACGACATAGACGATTTAGGGTCTGTGGAGACTAATATAGAGACAAAACGCCAGCCAGGGTACAGTATGAGTCTCAGTAAAAAGCTGATTCTACTGTTCATTTCCCTACATGTGAGTCTGTCTTCTGGCATTCAGTATGTGGTTTATCTCCAGGGAGTCAGTAATTCAGACCTATTGCTCAGTCGCAAGCCCTGGGTCATCAACTGGGCGGGACTGCTGCGGGCGGAAAGCCAAAATCTCCTCTTCTACATGCGAGAAAGCTGGCTGCAGCGCAATCTGCCCGACATAGTGACCAATGAAGACTACAACCCTGAGCAGAAATGGATGGAAAGTGTGGACTCTATCAAAAGCCTGCAGTGGAGTTTGGAGTACGACCCGGACTATGACTTCCTGCTATCGACAAGGCATAGAGAACAGATACAGGGAAACGCTGCAGAGCCTGGACCAGGACCAATGACGAGTGAAGTATGTATAGAGGCTATGCGACTCCTGGGGCAAACAGAAGGAGGGGAGTACAGGGAACAGGCCAAGGCGGAGAAGGGAATAGCAAGGCTGCTGCCTCTGCTGAGCCAGTCAGTGGCTCTGTACCACTCCGACTCTGTGGCGCTTCTCGAAGCCACAGAACTGACCGCCCTCTCCCTCACACTGGCCTATGTGCTCTGCAGTCTCCTCTACCTCGGCATACTCCTACCTGCACTCATCCTCAAGGTAAGGACCAGCCAGAACTCCAACTCCCAAAGCAGGGAAATCCAACTGCTCCTCTTCCTCCCCAAGGACTCCATGCTGAAGCACGTCCTTAGACTGTAGCGCAGTACTTCCCTACTGCAGTCAGTGTATTCTAACTAACTCGGAGGTCTTCCAGCAGCAGACTCAACACCTCCTGCTCAGTCTCAGGCAGTTCACGGATCAGTGCACCCAACATTTCCGCCATTTCTCTGGCCAGTTTCTCACTGACGCCCTTCACTTCCTTCGCGTAGAGGACTAACTCGTGCAGTTCCTGCTGCTTCGTCCACTTCTGGAACAGGGCTAGCGCTGCTGAGTGGACCGCGGGGTCGAGTTCAGGAGTGAATTCTTTGTAAGTCCGCAGAAGTGGCATTAAAGTGTCGTGTCGACATCTGGGGATAATAGTGGGCACAGCCTTCAGCCAGGCTTCCCGGTACTTGGCGAAATTCCCTGTCGTCAGCACCATTTTCCCGAAATCTGTGATCAACCCATCATTCAGCTCTTTCACTCTGCCTTCGAACTTATCCAGCAAGCCCAGTTTCGAACTGTCGCCCAGCTTCACAGCGTATAGGTAGATCACTAGCTGGGCGTTGGCTTCCAGACTTGGCCTCGATATGTATGCTTCCAGCTGAGACTTGATAGACGAAGTGCCGACTTTCCAGAAAATCACGTAAAGGTTGGGTAGGACTTCAGGCAGGCGAAAGAGCCTTTGGTCGTCTAGTTTGGGACACTGCTTGGATAGGAAGGAGTCGCTGGGGTTGTTGAAGGCGTAAGAACGCAGCAGCCGGGCGAGTCGCTTCTTGCTGAGGAGACTTGTGTCGATGCAGTTCTCTAAGTCTTTGCGGAAGTCCGGTGTCAACTGGACCTTTAAATCCGCAGTTTTGGCTAGAAACACCCTCGTAGGGTTGAAGATGAACCCAGCCTTCACATGTTTGACCTGCAGCAAATTCCAAACCTCTGGGTCCGCGCACTTCGCAACTTCCAGACGAGTGGCGAAGTCCGCAATAGCCCAAGCATCCAGGGGCAGGTCATGTGCTTGCTGCATGAAGGAAAAAGCCCTGCGCAGACACATTGGGCTATTAAGATTGCAATCGCGATATAGACATCAGTGCACTCCACTGATTTCTCAGACCTCGTACTAACGCTTGTCGTAAAATGGACTCTGAGAAGGACAGATCTGAGCCCTTGCTGAGGTCGAGGGAACTGAGACTTCTGCGAGACCCTTCCAATTTCGAATTCACATCAGGCCACTTGGACTCCCTGCCCTCGCTGCCGAATCGCAGCAGAGCTTGCACGCCCTCGACTTCTAGCAGTTCGGAGCACTCTGCGGGCGTGGAGAAGAGCACGAGGGCGTCATCTCTGCAGAAATCAGCTTACTTGGCTCCCTTTGTGACTGCACAGACCTGGGCAATAACCGACGGAAGCACAGGCGCAGTGCTATGGGGCTCCATGGAATGCGAGCGCCGAGAGATCGCATCCCTCACAAAGATAATGACCTGCTACCTGTCCCTGCGTCTCCTGCACGCAGACGCCAGTTTATCCCTGGAAACCATCCTTCCCGTGTCCTACGCAGCCGCTTCCATGATCGGCACTTCCGCGAGACTCAGGGAAGGAGACGAGTTGCATCTGCTGGACGCGCTGTATGGGCTGATGCTGCCTTCAGGAAACGACGCTGCTTACTGCCTTGCAGAGTTCTTTGGTAAGTACCTGGCAGGGAAGACAGTAGAGCCGGTGGCTTCGGCCAGAGCACATGTAGCCTTGTTTATCCGAGAAATGAACAAAACGGCCAAATTGCTTGGACTCGAATGCACCAACTATGCAAATCCGCACGGACTTCAGCACGTCAAGAACAAATCTACAGCGAAGGACGTGGGCTTACTGGCCTGCTCTGCCCTGAAAGACCCAATATTCGCAGAAATCGTCAATACCCAAGAATACAGCTGCTACGTTTTGCAGAGTGGGACTCAAGCGCCGTACAGAAAAATGAAGTGGAGCAATACAAATCGGCTTTTGGACAAGGGATGGGAAGGGGTGAAGACGGGGATTACAATGACTGCAGGGCCGTGTTTGTGTGCAAGCATGAGAAGGCAGGGAACACTGTTAATTGTCACAGTGCTGGGGTCCAAGTCGATGGATAGGCGCTGGGTGGAGGTTCCGAAGCTGGGGAAATGGGCGCTTGCCAGACTGGGTCTGGACTCTAGTCCTGCCTAGACTGCCTTTCTGCTAGTTAATTTCCGCCTCAGTCTTCCATATTAGGGAATATAGGTGACGAGTCTCATCAGAAGGTATCGGAAGCATATGGCCGACGAGGGGCCAGACCATTACAATTCATTTGACTACTGAGTCATGAACGGTGTGAAACTCAACTTTGAAGGCAGTGAGCGGGAGACAGGAAGTCGGCCCGGGTCGTTCGAGGAGTTCGTGCAGCTAGCAGAGCGCTGTTTCCCCCACATCCAGCTCGACTCCGCCTACTACTGCGACGATGAAGGAGACCAGGTCCGCATCCGCACTAGTCGCGATCTGTTGGAAGCCTATCGCCTTTGTGACTTGTGGAGCAGGCAAACCCTGGAGGTGTACTTGGCCGGCAGACCGCTGTCTGTCAGTTTCCTGACTACTAGTCAAGTTCAGGTCGTGCCAGAAACTGAAAGTGGGACGGTGCAGGGACCTGTGAATGAGGAAGTGGTGGCAGAGGAGCCTGTGAGTAGGGTGTCGGAGGAGCCTGTGAGTGTGGTGGAGTTGCAGCATGCGATGGAGGAGGTCAAGATTGAAGAGGAGGAAAAGAAGCCGGAGTTGGAGCAGAGGTTCGCGAGAATGAGAATTGCGGATGTCCCTCCCGAAGAGCGCTACTTGATTTGCTACAAATGCAACGGAGACGGCAAAACCAAAAAAGGCAAGTCCTGCCGCCTCTGCTCCGGCCAAGGAGTCATCAACGTCGCCACTCACCCCAAGTTCCAGCGACTCACCCAGCTCATCCGTGAGGAAATCCAGGCCGCCCTGGCTAGAGTCAACCTGCCCAAGCATAGCATCGAAATGCCCGCGGAAGGCGAACTGCACGAAGGAGTCACATGTGACGGCTGTGGCGCAGTGCCTATTATTGGCCCACGGTACAAGTGCTCAGTATGCGAGAATTTCGACTTTTGCCCGAATTGCGAAGCTGTGAAGCCTCATGAACACCTCTTTATCAAGATCAGAGCGCCGGGCCTGAGACCTGCGAGGATCGTGACAGTGCTTGGAGAGGGCACTGAGGCGCCTGAGAAGAAGAGAAAGGTCACTCCGGAGGCGCTAGTCTGCAAGAACGAGAGTGCTGGGGCAGAAAGCCAGTACCAGGCTGCGGGCAGCGAGGTCAAGCGGACCTGGAAATTGGTGAATACAGGGAGACTGTGGCCTGCTGGCTGCCGGTTTGTCCACATCAGCGGGGTTCCCGGCGCTCCAATCAAGCTTCCGCAGTTAGGTCCGGGCGAAGCCTACGAAGTCGAAGTAGTGCTCACTGCTCCCACGGAGTCCGGCCCCGCCCAGTCCCTATGGAGAGCCGAAGACCCTGAGGCCGCTGGCTTCGGCGACACCTTCGAAGTGAAAATGACAGTGGAAACGCCAGAGGAAAAGACCAAGCGGCTGACAGTACTGCTGACCGGCTACATGAGCAGAGACCCTGTTCTGGCAGCTACCGTCCTCACTAGATGCAGCGGAAACATTGAAGAGGCCACGGCTCAACTCTCTCGTCTCCTAGCCTAACCTCTTCCCTCCATATAATGAACCTGCTCTGCGGACCGCAGGAGTACTTGCGGGCTGCGCAGAGAGATGCAGACCTGCTGAGGGCTTTTAAAGCTGCGGTTTTCCAGGGAGTTCAGATGTGGGTGAGTCCTGAGGTCGCGGGGGGCTGTATGGCGGAGTTGGCTTTGGCTGCGGAAGTGGCCTATTACGGGCTTTCTCTACTTGGGCGCAAGGACTTGCCTCAGACTCTAGGAGAAGAATACGTCTCTATTTCCCTTGCAGAGGCGCCCCTGCTGCGGCCTATTAAGCGTGTTTTGGGCAGTACCAACTACCTCCGCGCTGCTCGTCACTTCTTCCCCTCTGCCTTGCGCCTGTCCCTTTACCTCTTCATCAAGTTTCTGCTTCCCTATATAATCCGCAGGATAAGTCTCCACAGAGACAAAATAGTCCGCAACAAAGACCACAAATCGAAACTCGACTTCCTGCCCTCTATATCAGATCTATGGGAAAGTGTGGTCTTGAAGCCGCATTTGGCCTGCTTTTTCCTGTGGAACGGAGTGGACGACCTGGCGAAAAGAATAGCGGGACTGGTGTATATCCGCCACCATAGAGCTGAAAGCAGCGGCCCTACCTTCCGAGTGCTAGGCTGGGTGGTACTGGCGCATGCAGTGCTGGAAGCGACTTTACTGTTTCGAAAGAGCTGGCAGGCCTACAAAGCCTATGGACAGGTCGAGGAAAGCAGGGCTGTAGGAGAGGGCATTGCAGGGGAGCGGAGGTGTGGACTCTGTTTGGAGGAGAGGAGCCAGCCCAGTTGCGGTCCCTGCGGACATATCTTTTGCTGGAACTGCCTGGTTGCCGCCACTCAGGTCAAGCCTCAGTGTCCGGAGTGCAGACAGCCGACTGAGCCTGCTTCCATCCTGCAGCTGAGGAACCTTTCTTAGGTCTATTTACATACTTCCATAGTTCATCAGTCGTAGATACGCGCTGGTTAGGAGGGAGTAATGGGGAGATAATAAGTATGCGGGAAGTGGAGCTAAAGCAGGCGGGAAAAGTGGTGCCAGCAGGGAGAGCGAGAGAGGTGGAAGGAAGTTGGGTAGTTGCAGTGTGCAGGCAGATATACAGAGTGAAAGCAGGCGAGGTTGAAGCCGCCATTTACGACTACCCGCAAGAAAGCGACATCACGGCTTTGCACCAAATCGACAGCAACACCTGTCTCCTCGGCGACAGCGCAGGCCAAATCTCCAGACTAGAAGGATTCCACACACTAGAAAAGGTGCACCAAGTGCCTAGTGGAGTGACAGCCTTGCAGGGCTGGGCGGGAGTAGTAGTGGCAGGGATGAGGACTGGCGGAGTCGTTGTGGGCGGGGATGAGGAAATCGCCCTGCAAGGTGTAGGTCAGGGAGCAGTCCTGCAAGTCTCTTTCAGTCCTTCTGGCCGACTGTTCTCACTGCTCACCTCCACTGCTACGCTCAGTGTGTACCGCCTGGGCAGCTGGCAGCTCCTGCACTCCTCTGCCATTTGGACGAGCGCCCTGCCCGCACCGCAACTCACGGTGGGGTGGAACAGGACCGGGGAAGTGCTGGCGCTGCCTGGGGACGTGAGACTCAACTTCCTGAGGCCGGAGGAAGAGGCAGCGGAAGCCACTGAATTTGAGGCTCCTAGCCACATTGTGGCAGTCGCATATACTCATGCGGACGAACTGCTTTACCTGCTTACGCTCGCACACAGTCTTTTGCTGTACAGCCAACTCAGCCGGACTGTGGTGGGCGCCTACTCCCTCCCATCCCTGCCTGCCACCATCACAGCGCTTCCAGACTGTCTGTATTGCTCCTGTCCTTCCGGCCTTTACTATGTGACCAGAGGGGATTTCAAGCTCGCAGCTGCTCGAAAACTCCTCGAAGCAGGCCAAATCGACCCATTCCAAACAGCCATCGGAGCACTTCCCCAGGACGCACTGCCAACCGCCAACCCCACTCTCCTCTTTCAAAGTCTCCTCGGGTCAATCACTCGCTCCGAACAGCACTCCACTCTGTCCTCCCAGCAACTTTCCTTTTTCTCCATTTCCGTCACCTTCTCCAAGCCTGATTTCCACAAAAACCTGCATTTCCCAGACTTGGACAATATCTCCCTCGCACACATGAGCGAGTCTGGCGCCATCTTCGGGTCGAAACTGAAAGGAGAACTCGGGGAGGACGACTTCGTAGAGGAAGACAAACAGAACCGCAAGGCTTTAGTGCAGTTCAAAAGCCTGACAGAGTGCGAGGACTGGGTGGTGAAGCTGTCGGGCCGGGAAGATGTGGAGAAGCTGTGTGTGGGCGGCACTTGGTGTGCGGTGTTCACTTCCCAGATGATACTGCGGGTGTTTGCCTGTAGAGGCGGGGTGCAGCTGTACACTTTTTCCTTCGCTTGCCCAATTGTGGCCCTCTTCACCCACAACGAGACTCTGGCAGTGCTCTACCAAGCCAGTTTGCCCTCTCTCGGCCTCCAACGTCTCGCCTTCAACACCTACACTATCCACCCCTCCACCTCCCAAGGTCTCAAAGCCGTTTTAGCCCCTATCCCGCCTCAAGAGACCTTGGTCTGGGCGGGCTTTAGCGCGGAGGGAGTGCTCAGCTGTGCAGATTCGAAGGGATATGTGAGGATGTATGAGAAAGAGAGGCAGATGTGGGAAAGGGTGGGGAAGCTGGAAGGGTGGAGAGTCGTGGGGATCAGGAAACGTGAAATTTACGGATTTAAGGACCAGGAGAAGTATTTAAGCAGGGTAAAAGTCGAAAGTGAGACAATTAAAGTCGCACTGACAGGGGAAAAGCTGGAGGAATTGCTGTTTTTACCCCCAAACGGAATCATAAATGACCAATTTCTGCGTGAATTCCATTGCGCGATTAAAGCGAATTCCCCTTCTGACGTCAGATCTCTGATCCAGTCCCTCGCCGCTCCCTCAGATGTGAAAAAGGCCTTTAACCTCCTTCGCGCCCTGTCCCCAGACCTATTTACAGCCCTCAGCCCTCCCCGGCAGGCCTTGGTTTCTGAGCGGCCTGCGAAGTTGACGAAAGAAGCCTAGACTTAATCTCATTTATATGTCGGGAAGGAAGAAATTGGGCTATTCCCAGCAAGCGCTTGTGAAGAATAGTGCTTTGCAAGGGGGGAGGCTGGAGAGTCCTCGGTCCAGCCGCATTGAAGAGTCACTGATGCAGCGTTACCGCCAATCCCAATCCCGTCTCGCAGTGCTAAAAGCGCAAGTGCAGGCTCAAGAAATGCGCGAACTGCGTCCAGCGCCCTCTATCAACGCCACAAGCCGGCGAATCGCCCATAGCGTCAGCACAGTGATATCTCCCAAAGCCAAATCCAGCACTACACGAGTGGGACTCCGGGCGAATAGCCAAGAAACAGAGCAGTCCATTGCAAGGACTGAGCCAGCGCCCAGCACCAGACCTCCACCCCCTCCTATCGAACTACGCTGCCATGTGAGTTTGACCAGCGGCACTATTTCCCCGGTCTGTCCAGCTCTGAGACAGGGAGATGAAGCCGCTCAGACCTCCATTGAAGCCCTCAGAACTCAGGTGAAGGCCAGGTACTCGGAAGCCGGGCAGTTGGAGCCGCCTCCGGACATGCTGGAAATGGCAGTGCTGGAGCGACAGGCCTACTTCGTAGAGCGCAAGGAAGCGAGACTGAGGGAAAAGAGGGAGAGGAAGGAAGAGGAAGAGGTCCGCGGGTGCACTTTCCGCCCCTCGCTGACTCCTAGACGGTCTAGGTCTGTCCAGCACAGTGCCAGGCCTAGCAGGAGTGTGTCTGCAGACCGGCAGAAACGCAGTTACTACGAGCGCTACATGCATACAAAGGCTATGAAAGACCAAGGTCTGTCCCAGATGCTCCCGAAGACTGAAGTCAGTGTGGGCAGAGAGGAGAGGAGGGAGCTTCGCAAGGTCGCTTACCAGCCTTTGTCTCCTGTAGGGGTGAAAGTGGGCTTTCGCTCGGGCTTGAATTTGACGGAGTTCCTCGTAAATGCGAAACCCATGGTGAACTACCGCAATGTGGACATCCACAAGGCTATCATCATGCCCAAACCCTCCACTAAGCCTTCCTAATTCTCACTACTAATATGACCTCTCAGGCACAGACTCTAGAGCGCACCTGGAGAACTCTACTGCGCACAGAGCACCAACTCCACCTGCACCGCCGAGAAATCCGCAGGGAACTCAGCCACACGCCTCAGCAACACAGCGCTTTCAGTCCAGTGCAGAGAGCGCAGCACTTGAAAGGGGCTTATAGCTGGATGAGAAGGAAGGACAGGACGACTGTGCGTCTTCCTGCACTCAAGTTTAAGGGAAAAGTGTCCTTTTTGGGACTGGAGAAGGACAGACACAGAAGAACTAATGGGAAAAAGATGCTAAGTATTGAGGAAACTGGGTATGAAGCAGCGCTCCTTTGGGCCTATACACACAAAGACACAGGCTCCCTTAGTCCCAATGTGCCGCGCTGGAGTCGAATGAAGGGAAATCGCACCTTCACCTCTCCACTGGCAGACGCAGACGACGAAGACTGCTGCGTAGTGGAAGTCGGCCGGACGCAGGCCGCAGTGCACCTGCGAGAAGTGCGCAGGTAGGTAATATGGAGTGGCTGCTGCTGGGACTCTGCATCTCAGTGTGCGCGAACATCGTGGGCATTGCGGAAGTCGTGAGTGCTAGGCAGCTCCCGCCCGGGTCGATCCTCTACATCCGCTCTTCCATTCGCAGTGTCCCTGACCAGCCTTTCCTCCCGAACCTCACTCTGTCCCTATCTATACAGCCTCCTATTGACTTGCATATCCTCACCTACCCTTCTTCTGAGTTGCTTCTTTTACTCAGAGATAAAGGCCCTGAGTCGGAACTTAGGTCGGGCGTCAAAGCCACTCAGCTCTGTGACGACTCTGGGAAGTGGAGCATACAGCCACCAGGGAATGCAACCACTTGGCAGGTTTTAAACAACACATATCGGGTGTTAAGCCTCAATTCGACGGATGGAATATACTACACGCTACTAGCGAATTGTGGGGGGAACAGCTCTGAAGTGCAAGTAAACGGCACTCTAACTGCGCTAAATCCATATGGATACTTACCTGGGGAGGCCATTCCGTTGCTGAATTTCTACAAGTTGCTCGCGGGCTTATATAGCCTGCTCCTCTTTATATGGACTGCAACCGTCTGCCTGCACCGTGACAGCACAACTCCACTACAGACCTGGGTAATCAGCAGTGTACTGGTCACCAGTCTCCTGGAGTACACTCTCACCTTCGCCCTCTGCGACTACATCAACCTCTTCGGCTACCAGCCCCTCCTATTAGTCCTTCCCGCCGCTATAACCAAGGGGATAAAGGACACTTTTATCCGAGTTCTAATGCTGACTATAGCGAAGGGAGTCGGGGTCGTCAGGCATTCCATAGGGAAAGCCACCGCATTCGCAATCGCCATACTCGCGATTTCCTACCTGACAGCCCACCTGATGTATGAAAAGGTGCTGTACCGCAACTTGCACCACCACGCCTCCAGCGAAGGGAAGTACTTCACGCCTGTGTTTCTGTCTATTTGCAGTACGGTGTTTTTCTACTGGACGTATATATCTCTGTTGGCTGTGAGGAAGGAACTGAAGGCGGTGAAGCAGGGCTTTAAGTTGGGGAAGATGAAGGAAGTGGCGGGAGTGCTGGTGGTTACGGGGATATGGGCGGTTGCTTGGGTGGGCTTTCAGAACTACTTCATACTCACTCGAAGCCAAGACGAGTACTGGCACTTCCACTGGCTTTTCGAAGGCATGTGGCAACTGGTGTTCCTCTTCGTCATCTGCGCCCTAACCTGGCTCTGGTGGCCAGACGAGCAGTGGAGCGCCCGAGAGGACTCAGAAGAACTGCGACAAGAGGAAGACGGGGTGCTGGAGGCAGAGGTGGAACTCACTTCGAGGAGTGATATGCCTTTTGGGTACCTTAAAGGCACGGAGTCGCCTCAAGATTAGCACTAAATCACGCGTTTACTCGCTTCTTTCCACTTCCGCGCCATGACTTCCTGGTCGCTGGCCTGCAGCCTTGCGTAGTCTCGCAGAATTTCCAGCACGTCCTGCTTCACCCGGGCGTTGAAGGCTTCCAACTCGTTGCGGAGTTCGGTAGAAAGGTCTCGCAAAGTTCGCTCTTGTGCTGCTTTTCTGTCTTCTTCCTCCTGCACTGCCTGTGCATTTCCCTTCCCTCTGACCATCCTTTCCTTGCAGTCTCCCAGTCTCGCATAGGTCTCATGCAGCTCCGTCATAGTCTTTTCCCGTCGCTCCAAGGCCTCCAGAGCCGCCTCCAGCCCTCTGACCTGTCTTTCCAGCCCCGCGCCCACTGTGTCTCTCATCTTTCTGCTGTGCTCTGCTGCTTCTTGGCTGATGCTCGCAGTATCCAAAGCGACGATTTCGCCTTCAGAAGCCTTCGCTAGGCTTTCCAAAGGGACTCCCAGACTGTAGCAACAGGTGGAAAGTCCCTGTGCGAGAGTCATCATTTCCTCCATATTGATCTTCAGATGCTCGAGTTGTCCTTTCCACAGCACGATGTCTCCCTTTACTTCGTCGAATTTGCGGTCTTCTTCGTTCTTCGCTAGAACTGGAGGCCGGGACAGGACCTGAGTGAGGCGTGAGCCGTAGGACCAGCCGAAGGAAAAGACGCGAGAGCTCCAAGAGTCTTGGGGGGCTGTGGACGCCTGCAGAGAGGAGTACAGTGGGTCGGACACAGACAGGAACTCACTCAGTTCGGGACTAGTCCGCAGCTTCCGATGCTCCAAAGTCTGATTCAAGAACTCCTCCAAGCCCCTTCGCCTGTTCTCTAGAAAGTCCAAGTCACTGACGAAGTAGGCACTAATGCTGGTCTTGAGCAGTGTCCTAGGAGGGATCGCAGGCACTATGCAGGCCGGGAACCTGCGGGCCAGTGCAGCACGCAGCAGCTCGAAATCGCTATATCGATGCGTGACAGCTTCAGAGTGGCTGGAAGACACGACCACCGGATACCGCTCGTAGGCAGACAGTCCCTCTCCCACCAACTCCGCCTGCTTCACCAGCACTTCCCTGACTCCCACGTCACTGCCCATGTCCACCTCCTGCAGTCCACAGGGCTCCATCCTATATATTACCTTGTCTACGGAAGCTGCAGACTGCGGAGGAGTGAGGAAGCGGTTATTCAGATAATGGTGGAGAGTCGGTTGGTGCAGTTGTTGGAAGGCGCGCAGGAGTTTGGCAGTGAGACGGTCGTGACTTCGGGGGCGTTGGGGGAGGTGGAGTTGGGGCAGGCCTATTCACTGTCGGTTTGGGTCTATGTGGAGCGCTGGACTAGGAATAAGACTGTGTCGATATTGGTATATGGGAAATCCCCAGAAGAGCAGCAGCCCGGCCTCTACCTCCAAAGCGAACGCCTGCTCCTAAGATTCAGCATCGACCACTCCGGCCTGGAAACCCTCTTTTCCTCCTGTCCCCTGGAAACCAAGCTCTGGACCAACGTCTCCGTCACTGTTGAAACCCAAGGCAACTACACTGAGTCCACTCTTTACATCAACGGCAACCTTAACAGTCAGATCACTACCAGAGGGGCACTTTCCCAGCCCGCCTCTGCTGCACTTATATTAGGGAAAAGTCCCTGGCTGCCCAGCTTCCAAGGCATGCTCGCCGAGCCCTGTCTCCTCACTTCCGTGGCAGTTCCAGGCGAGATTTGGCAGCGAATATGCGACTTCTCCAGGGAGCGATACAGGGAAAACGGCCGATTCGAGACCCTTGCAGCCTACGAATGGGCAGTTTCGCCCAGGCCAGAAGCAGGCCCAGAGCCTCCCTTGATAGAGGGCCACAGCACCAACACCTCCGTCTTTGTGTCGCAGTCAGAAGCCAGTCCCACTCGCAGAGCCCGGCTCGAAGCCTTCCTCTCCTCCAAGGACTCTCTACGCACTTTGGCAGAAGGCTTAGTGGAGAACTACGACTGGCTAATGTCGATTTTCCTCATATTGCGTGCGACTTCGCAGACTCTAACTGACCCGAAGCTGGAAATCGACCGGATGATTCCTCCAATTCAGCAGGCGAAGGTAGCTGTTGCGAGGGAGGACTTGCTCGCATTAGCGCAGGCCACTAAGGCCTGGGAAAGCATTGAGTATGGGGAAAAGGCGCCTTCCGCCGGAGACCGAGAGACGGATGACTTGATAGCGTTTGGGGAAATGATGGGGAAGCTGAGGGAGGTAGTGACTGGGGAGTCGCAGGAGGCAGAGGCTTTAACGGCCTATGACAAGTCAGTGGAAAGCTTCCTCGAAACTCGCTCTGCTGACCTGGAAATTGGCCTCGACCACTGCGTCTCCTGCGCCTCCCACCAAACTACCTTTTGGCACACCGAATCGCAATTTTCCGCTCTTTTCAACTCCGTCTCCAAGCGGCTTTTGGAGGATTTCCCAAGTTTCTCAGTGATTGGGAACAAGTACGGGCCTGCGCCTTTAGGAGTGTTTCAGGTGTTGGTGGAGGGGGTGGGTGCGGCTAAGCGGTGGGATGGGAAGGGAAGGCTGGTGCTGTTCAGGAGAAACGGAGTGGGGAAGTGGACGAGGGAAGTGCTGGATGCAGTGTATTTGCTGGGGTACTGCTATGGAGGCTTTGGGAAACTGGCGGAGGAGCAGGCAGAGTATCGAAGAAATGCCCCTTCCAGAGCCACCCACCCCGACGCCCACATGGACCTCCTCCCAATTTCCGAGTCCGCAGCGGCCAAAAGCAAGAAAAAAGGCGAAAGAGAGTACGACCCCGACACAGTGATGTACTGCCTGAACTGGGCCTGCGTCAGCAAGCAATACACTTACGGCAAAAACGACCGCAGGTCCTGCCGACACCACCCCGGCAGGTGGGAATTCGGCAGTGTGCACGGACTTTGGCCTGAAAACTGGACGTGCTGCCGCAGGAACTGGGAGGAAGAAGGGTGCACTATCGGCCCCCATCGAGGAATCCCATATAGTCAATTCCCTCGCTTGTGCATCAACCACGGACAAATCAACCCTGCGACCGACAGTCCAGACTCCTTCTGCGGGAAGTCCTTCGTCGACCCTGCGAGTTGTGGGAAGAAATACACTGCAGAAAAAGGGACCTGCAAGTTGCACACTGGACTGAGGCAGGCTGGGAGAGTCTGGACCTGCTGTGGGGCGGAGGCTGCAGAGGGAGTGGATGTGTCTTTCTGTGAGGAGCAGGACCATCGCTATGCGGAGTGGCCGGAGGAAGAGGCGAAGATCTACTTCGTCACTAGGGAAGTGGGGAATCCGGGACTTGTGCCAGGCCGCTCCCAGTCCTTTACCCTCTTCAGCAGACTTGCCCCGACTTCCCGCTTTTTCTGTTCGAAAATCAAGCCCTATGTTGACCCAGTCCAGCGCAAAAAGACCTCCGAAGCCTTACTCCAAGAGCCCCGCTACTGTCTCAACTGGGCCTGTGAGTCCTCCTTCAAAGAGGCGGAAAACACACCGAAGTCTTGCAAATGTCACACAGGGTATTACGACTTTGGACACAGTGGCAGTCAGACGGTTTCTAATAAGGAGACGAGGAGAGTGGTGCTGTGGGAAGCGCACTGGAGGTGCTGTGGCGGGGCCTGGGAGTCGCCGGGCTGCACGTGGACTATGCACAGGGGACCCCTAGCAGCCACTATGCCCCCCCGGAAGTGGAAGTGGCCGTCCGAAGCCGCAAAGCGGTACTTCATCAAGAAAGTGTCCAACACCTGGCAGCAGAAACTCGACAAGGAGCACATCTCCTCCCAGCGCCTCAGCAAGAAGTACGACCAAATCTGCGCAGAAGCCCGGGCTCCCAAGCTGCCCAGCAGCTACCTCTTCCGCCTCTGCATGGCTCTGCACCTCCACATCCTGTGTGTTTCCCCGGAGATCAGCTACATGTTCAAGTACCAAGACGTGGTGTCAGGCAAGGCGGAAGCAGAGTTGATGGGAAGGGACGGGAACATCGACAAAGACGCGTTTGAGCGATGGTGGTTCGCTCCTTTGGAAACGATCAGACCGCAGATGGCCGGTTAGTTCCTTTAAGCCCTTTAGTCCTAGGCTCTAGGTGGAAGCCAGAGTAGTGAGCGCTGCAAGCGTCAGAGCCACTGCGCCGGTCGTATCGATGGCTGTCTGGATATTCACCAACTCCAGGAACTCCCAAAACAGGGCTTGTGCACATGGAACCTCCCCTTGCAGTATGTGGTAAGCCCGCTGGTAGAGGTGTTGGTACGCCCCACTCAATTCGTCCACCAGCAGATTGTCGCTTTGGCACTGACTCCAAGTGTCTGCGAACATGGAGGAACTGAGGTCGGGACTGCAGAAGCCGGTGGTGATGGTGCTGTTGGAGAACTCGGTCAGGGAGCAGTAGCAGCGGCTGAGGGAGCCGTCCTGCAGTTCGCAGTCGTGGTCACTTGCGCACTCTTTCGGGTGGTTTCCAACCTTCAAATCCTTATTCTGTTCCCTCTGCCCACACGGCCACACCGTCATCCCCGAGAACTCCGAGTAGGCAAGGGTGTGGAAGGTCTCCGAGTCCCAGCAAGGGTACTCATCCTTGGAGTCCGTTATCGCTTGAAACCACCAGTCTTCATACAGTCTCTGGGCAGAGCAGGAACTTCCACTGGGACAGGGCTGGGTGTTGATCTGGAACAGAGTGCTGGACAGCTTGGCTGCACAGATGCCTCTATCGAGCTGGCCGCAGGTCACGAGTGGACACTCCAGTGCCCAGGACAGAGGCAGGGGAAGAGCGAAAAGCAGCACAGCGAGCATATTTATTGCCATTGAAGCTGGATTTCGCCTCAGACTGGCCTTCCCGCCGGGGAAACTAGTCAAATCTGTGCGCCGCGCTAATAAATGGTCCTCATCCCCAACTCGAATATCGTCGTGGACAACTTCAAGTATAGCACAGAGCCGGGCCCTGTCCGCTACGTCTACTTCCTGACCCACATGCACTCCGACCACTACCAAGGCCTGACCAACGACTGGGACCAAGGCCTGATTTACTGCTCCCCAGTCACCAAATCCCTGCTCCTCCGCCAATTCCCCCGACTCACCTGTGTAATTGCCCTGGAAATCAACACAGTGCACTGGGTTTCTCTGAATGAGGACCACTCTGAAGGCGCAAATGTCTGTTTTATGGACGCGAACCACTGTCCGGGAGCCGTAATGATCCTGTTTCGAGGGAAAATGGGGACGATTCTGCACACTGGGGACTTCAGGTACTGCAGAGAAATGGCAGAAAGCGAGATTTTGAAGGATACTAGAGGGGAAAGGCTGGAAATCGATATATTGTACCTGGATAATACGTATTGCTCCAAAAGCCACGCCTTTCCCACTCAATCCGCAGTCCTTACGCAGCTAATCACCCTGTTAGAGGCCCATCCGGGGACGGAAATCGAAGTAGCAGCAGAGATACTGGGCAAGGAGGAAGTGCTGTATACCCTGGCCAGGCATTTCAGCACAGTGATTCAGGTGAGTGAGGAGAAGTACAGACAGTTGGAGCTGGTGGGGGCGGATATGGACCTGTTCACTAGGCAGGAAGAGGGCACGTGGATTCGCGTCGTAGAGAAGTCCGCCCTCAAGCACATCCCTGCAAAGCTAAAAGAAGGCCGCAAAGTCCTAGGCCTGAAGCTAAGCGGCTGGAAGCCCTTCGCCCAGCTCTGTCCCCACCTCTACTCCCTGCCTTTCTCTCTGCACAGCAACTACTCAGAGCTAATTCAGTGTGTGGAGGACTTGCACCCTGGGAATATCGTGTTTACGGTGCCGGGGAGTGCGGTGGGGGCAGATGCGGAGGAGTTCTTGCGGAAGTACAGCTATCGAAGGCCTGGGAGGAAGGTGGAGGGGGGACTGGTGACGGCTGTAGGGAAGCGGAGAGTGCCGATGGAGAGCCAGTGCAAGGTGGGGAAGAGGGCAAAAGTGCTGGGAAGTCGGATATGCAACTAAGGACTTGACTCTAGGCAGCTACGCCTTTCTAGTAATGGACAGAGTTGCAATATAGGCTAGGCCTATAATTACGCTCACTGTGGACCATGTGCTGGAGACAGGCCCACAGGACTCGGCGAAAGTCCTACTTCTCTCTCCCAGTTCCGCATTAAGGAGCTTTTCAGCAACTTCAAGGCACTGGGTCGATTTTCAGGCTCTGCAGCCGTAATCCACTTCACGATTTCCGTTTCCGCCCGCATTTCCCTTCCCATCAGATGCGGAACTTCCCCTCTTGTCTTCACGGCCAAAATGGCCCTTTCAATCTCCTCAGTGCCCTGTTTCCCTAAGCACATCTCCAGCAGCACCAGGCCAAGTGGGTAAATATCCCGCTGTTCAGGGAAGTTCGCCCTCAAGTCACTACTCACATCCGAGTACACAGACGCATTTTGGAAGAAAGAGTGCCTGAAAGACGAAGCTCGCGCCTTCGCCGCCAAGTGGAAATCCCCAATCTTCACAGTATTATCACCCGTCACATATATACAAGTGGGGTCCAAGCCTCTATGCACGATCCGTTTGGAGTGGATGTGCGCCACTGCCTTCAGCATCTGCCGAAATAACAAGCAATTCGCCTGTCGGTCCACTGTCTCCCAGGCAGTGAGCTTCTCTTTGAGCGATTTGCCCTTCACGAGTTCGGATTGGATGTAGAGGTAGCCGATGGAGATGGGAGACTTGGGGCAGTCGCAAGGGTCGTCTTCACTGCAAGTGAGGAGTTCGAGGTGGGGGGACTGGGTGTCGGCGTCTTCCACCCAACTAGTCACGTAATTGACCACATGCTTATGCCGAAACCGCATCATGGCGGCCACTTCCCTGAACATCTCCACCTGAGCGATCGTTTTGGTTTCGTCGTACTCGAATTTGGCCACTTTGACCACGTATTTCCGCCCTTCCAGGATATGTTTGGCTTTGTAGACTCGCTGGCCGTCTTGTTCATGCAGCAAATGCACATTTTCGAACGTGTCTCTGAACCTTCCATTGGAAATGAGGTCTTTGATGCGGGTGTCTGAGGAGGTGATGAGCGGAGTTTCGAGTTCCAGCGAGTCTCTGGGCGCCCGCTTGCCTGTGACTACAGTCAAGTCCGCCTTGGCCCGGTACTGTGGAGGCTGTGGCGAGGACTTGGCTGAGCGCTTGGGAGTAATGGAGGGAGAAGTGGCTGCAGTTTTAAACTCACAAATAGGCGACTTGCACAGAGCTATGCCGATTTCCCCGGCAGCCTCTTTCCTGCCCATTCGAAAGCCGAAATAGAGCGCCAGGAGCAGAAAGACACCCAGGCTAATGGGGTAAGTCCCCACCCAGTTCTCCTCCACAGCCACAAACTCCCCCAGCACCAGCACTGCTCCGTACTCCGCCACAATGCTCTCCGCGGTCCCAGTCTCCAGACAGTCTGAAGTGGCGATTTCACTCACGTGGATTTGGGAGACGGGCCGGGAGAGGCGCTTGTCTAGGAGAGAGAGGGAGTAGGTGGTGCGGTGGAGGAGGAGAGAAGGGCAGTTGGGGGAGGGCGAAGGGTCGGGGAGGCCGCTGCGGATGTCTATTGAGAAGGTTGAGGTCAAGATTGAGCCCTTGAAATAGTAGTCCCAGTCGAAATCAGTCTCTCCTGCTTTCGCCAAGTCCTTGACTCCTGCTTCCATCTTCCTCAAGCCAGACCTATCCTTGCTGACGAACAAGTCCCCATTCAGCCGTGGGAAGAACTGCGCCTGCGCACCGTCTTCTAGCCTTTCCGTCCACACCAACGGGCCGCCGATCTCTGCTGTCCACTGGACTGCTCCTGTGTCAGTACGCACTGACCTCAGAAGTCCCGCCTTGTCCACATACACAGCAAAGCGCACAGCTCCGCTTGTCCCCAGCTCCAACCCGCAGGCCAGAGCCAGGACAGTGAGGTGAAGAAAGAAGCCTGTCATCAAGCGATGACACTAAATAGTTGGTAGCCACCCATTTGTGTCCAACCCACATCCGTAACAGACGTATATTTGGCTATGTCACAGCAGTCCAACCTGGAAATAACCCAACTCCAGCTGACTTTCTTAGAAATTTAGGTAGTTAGCAGAACAATTAGCTCAGAGAAGAGTCTGTATTGTCCTTAGGTCCAATTTACCCTGCTTTTTGAATTATTTCCCTAAGAATTTGGCTTTGGGATAAGGAAAGTGCATTTTTGAGGCTTTTTGGATATAAAAATGCACTTTCTGTGCGAGTAAATGACTTGGGAAGAGGAGAAAGCTGGAAATCGTTTGGAAATGGAAGATTTGCTGTTTTTTTCAAGGAATTAAGATAGTCAAGGGCGCTTTTTCCGCCTTTTCTATCAATAATTCTGTAAAGATCACGTTTTCGGCCAATACTTACTACAGTTTTCTCTCAATGTAGGACAAATATCGTCCAAACACTCCCTCTAAACCCCAAATTCCCAGAAATCAGCGCTATTTCCCTAATGTCAGCAACAATGGAACTGCCTCTTTTGGCAGGCGCTCTCATGCTCAGCACTGCCAGCCCCCAGCAAACCGCCCTCAGTTGCGCTCTCATGGCCCTTTGCTGGGTGAGTTCCGTCCTTCCACCCTCAGTTCTCATCGCAGTGCAAGTAACTGGACACGTAATTGGCCAGTTGGGGGTGATTTCTATGGAGGAAAGCAGGCTTTGGGTGGCTTTGAGGGCGGTGGAAGTGGGTTTTCACATGTATTTCCGCCTTCCGAAGGCTTTATCTAGGGGAGCGGCGGTGGCTATAGCCTTGCTGGTGGCTGTTTTGCCGCAAACGCAAGGGGAAATGGCCCTTGTTTGGGACCTGGTCACTGCTCTTGTGGATGCACTGCTGCTTGCTTCATTAGTTCATTTCACTCCTTATAGCGGAATACGCCTGGGAATAGTTGTTTTACCAATATTTGCAGCAACAGCGGCCTCAAGTCACCTACAAATCCTGGCAAGCCTCCTAGAAACCCACCAAAAGCTGCTGTTTTACTGGTTTTTCCTACTAGGAACTGCACTTCCCTGCATCTTTCTGCTTCGAAACCAGCTCCGAAAGACCATTGTCAGGAAAAGTTTCCACTTTTTGGCTCTAGGCATTTTCCTGCCTGCCCTCACCGAGCCTGTTTTCCTGTCCCTGGCCTTCATATGCGCCTTAGACCTGTTCATATTTGTGGAGTTCCTGCGAAAACTGCCCTCTTTCGCCTGCTTAAACCCCTACATGGAGAGCTTTATGGACTCCCGAGACAGCGGGGAAGTGGCGCTGACCCACATTTTCTTGCTTTGCGGCTGCGGCCTGCCAGTGCTATTGGAGACTATTACAGGACTTGCAGGCCTGGGCCACATTGGTCTACTCGTGCTGTGTATAGGCGACAGCTTGGCTGCGATAGTGGGCTCCACCCTGGGTAGACACTGGCTGCCCTATAGGAAGCCGAAGACGTGGGAAGGACTGGGGGCTGGTCTATGCGCTATGTTAGCCTATTCACGCCTATATAGGGAGTATCCAGCCCTGGGACAAACCAGCTTTCTGGCTGCTTTGTACGAGTCCTACACTCTGGAAATCGACAACCTGAGTCTGCCCTTCTTCTCGATGGCTGCGTACGCCTTCCTTCATAGTAACTAGCATGAAAGCAGGGAGGGCTCTGCGAGCCTTTTCCAAGCTGATTCCCCAAGCGGAAAGCACCGGCTTTTTGAAGCGGGTCAAGTCGAAGCTTGGGCGCAAGGTCATATACCGCATGCTGACCGCCGCCAGCCTCACAAGTCTCCTAGTGGCTTACAACCTCCTTGGTGAGACTAACAAGGGGCGCACTACGATGGAGAGAACCCACATCTACCTGCAGCCTTCGGAAGTGCTGGAACTGGGACTCAGTCCTGACTTCCATACTGCCTACTTGGTGGGGGTCGTGAAGGTCGGCTCGCTCAGACTGGACAAGGGCACTTTGAAGCACCACTTCGTACTGACGGATTTCATACACGAAGTCGCAGTGGTGTACACAGGTAACATCCCTTCAACTCTCCGAGAGGCAGAAACTGCCAGAGTCCAGGGAGAGTTCGTAGACCCCTACAGCCCCAAGGAGTTCGTAGCCACCAGGGTGGAAGCCGCGCACGACTCCGAACAGACGAAAGTGAACTTCAAACCCCGCACTCGCGATATCGACACGTCCGTTCGAGTGCTCCCCTCTCCCCCTGCCTAGCTAATATGGAGGGAGCGGAATCCGTACGAAGGAAGCGATACCCGCCCAGTCTGCAAATAGACGCCCATGGCAGACCAAAGAAGAAAGCGAAGAGGAAGGACAGGCAGGAAAGCTGGACTTTGGCCACTATATTGGAAAGGCTGATGAAGAGTCTGGCGGGGAAGGAGTTGGTGGACTTGAGGGAAGCCGAGGACTTTACAGGCCGCTGGGACTTGAGGAAGGTCAAGGAGCGCCTGGAGAGGAAGAAGTACCGGGAAAACGAGGACCAGTTCGCTGAGGATGTTAGGGAAGTTTGCAGTGAGGCCAGGGCCTACTTCCCGAAGTCCTACTTCAAGCACGAGTACGCCAAATGCGTGCTTGCAGACTTCGAAAAGTACTGGGAAAGCTTCGTCATGTCCCATGACCCGGAGCTGAAGCTGGCAGCCCGCATCTCTCAGCTCGAACACGATCTCACCAAAGCCCTAGCCGAGCTAGAGCGGCAAGAAAGAAGCACCTACAAGCAGCTTTCCGCCCGGGCAATGAACAAACTGACAGTGTCCATCACTCGCCTCAGTGCTCAGGACTTGGCTCAAGTGGAAATCCTCCTTGCGACCTATGTACGGAGAGGACGAGACGGACGTCTCGGCTTCGACCTGTCCCATCTATTAGTAAAGGACTACAACTCTCTGCGGGAGTTCGTAGCGACTCACAAGCAGAGCAGCAGGCCAGCAGAGGTGCAGCCGTGGTTCGGTCTGAACGAGGAAGAGCTGCCTGCAGAACTGGTGGAGAGCAGTTCGGGGTCGGAGGAGTCCAGTGAGGAGGTGGAAGTGCTGGAGCAGAGACTTGTGGTTTCGGCCCTACCCTAGCCTTAACTCCCTTGATATAGTCATATATTTCTGCGTATATTGAAGGTGCAAAGGCTCAATCTGGGAGTTGGAGCTATTCACACTTTCTCCACAAGGAGTGAAATTAGCCGTAACAAGCAGGCAATTAGAGCTTTTTCCAATGTGTAAATTTGGCTATCTAGGCAAAAGCGGATTTTGAGTCTTCACGAATTTCTTGCGCACCCATCTCCAGACCTGCGCCCAGGGCGAATTCGACCCCAGGCCAATATCAGGCCGAATCGTCGCTTCCAGCAGCTTATTGGCCCTGATCAAATCCGCCTTTCTAGGACTATCCAGCATTTCCTCGAGGAAAGCCCGCCAGTGGCCGCTGTCTATAGCGCCTGTGGCTGCACAGGCCACTGTATGCGGCGCTGTAAGTGAATATTTGATCGCTTCTTGTGCCAAATCCGCTTTATTCCCCACTACCAACAGCGGCGCGCAGGCCTTTGTCTCCGGTAGACTCAGCCACGGCGCAATTTCCGCCTCCCACTTGTGCAGGTTGCGATAGGAGTTGCAGTTGGACAGGTCGTACACAAGCACACAGCCGTCGAAGTAGGTGTACAGCATCCTACGCAGTCCCTCGTAGTTCTGACTGCCTGCGAAGTCCCACCACTCTACCACTCTCCCCAGTTCCTCGGTGGCGAAGAGGTTTACGAGGCCGGGGGCGGATAGGGAACTGCTGTAGGCCTCCATGAGCTTGGTTTTCCCGACTCCGCTGTCGCCGAGTATACATACTCGGTAGCTTTCCATGCCGATGGTATGTGGGAAACTTAGAAATAAGGGGAAATTTAGCTATAGTGAGGAGAAATCGGGAAAACCTGTATTGGAATAGTCTCTGGGAGCAGTGCAGGACTAGTTCTCCTCTGTATGATTGAGAGTTAACTAGCGGTACTTGAAGTTGTCCCGCCTGTCCTTGATTGCGGCGTTGAGACGTCTGAACTCCTCCTGAAACTCCTGCGGCACCAGGGCGCACATGCTCCACGCGTCCTTCACTTCCCTGCCTATCCGATTAATCATTGGACTATACACTGCGAAGAAAATGATAATGGCGAAAAAGGTGTAAAGGATAATCAGCAGGTTTTTGTACACTGCCATATTGGCCTGATGGTCTGCATAGTCAGTTTCATACAGGTCCGAACTGTACGTTAATGGGTCGTAGAGATATCGACTGTCCATATCCCGCAGTAGTCGCATATCCTCGGAGTTATACAGGACCTGCACATTACCAGCTGTCAAATTGCCAGTGCTCGCCCAATTCTGTATCTTCAACAACTGCGTCCGTGCAAGTGTCAAGTACATCGCCAGCGCACTGTGCAGTCCCTGCTGCATGACCTTGTTCCCCACAGACCCACAGTCCGAACCACTGCGCACCACAGGCGCAGTGCACGCATCATCAAACAGCAAAGCGTCGTGGCCGCTGCTCCTCATACTGCTAAAGGTCAGGCCGGCTTCTGAATTGCCGAAAATGAGGCTGTTTTCGACGTATTCGAGTTCGGAGATTTGGCTGGTGGCGTAGCTGATGGGGTCGCTGATGGACTGGCCTTTGGGCACGACGTATTTGTAGCCGCTGTTGGTGGTGTTTTGGAGCAGGCTTTCGAGCACCCAGGCGTTCACTGAGCGACTTAAATGACGTCTCCGACTGGCCCAGTTGATAGCAACGGGCTCCTGCTCCAGCATACTCTCAATGGAGTCGAAGCCAGTGTAGTACACCAAGTAAAAGTACACAAAACTGATCACAAAGAAGGCGAATATCTTCCCAATTATCACATTCCTTTGGCGAATATCAATAACTTGCGTCTTTTTCACCTCTTTTTCCCGCTTTTTCGCAGACTTTTCCTCCTTTTTGCCTTTGGAAAGTGCTTTTGTGGTTTCCGCCTCCTTTTCATCCTCATGAACCTGCTCCTCCTCCCGCTCTTCCAAGTCCACATTTACACTTTCATTCAAAATCTGCAGTCTGTCATTGCACTTCCCCTTCATAATCCTACACACATAATCCGGAATTTCGAAGAAAATGTCCCAAACCTCGACTTTCGACTTTTCCAAAACGCGCATAGCGGGAATAACCGCAAACCCCGCACAGAAAAGGAGCAAAAGGACGGAAGTCATTACCAGCATGATGGCGGTGAGACGCTGGCGGGCGATGTCTCTGAGTGCGGCGTTGACGTAGAAGCCTGCGGAGCGGTTTAGCACGGAGAGGGATTCGCCGTGGCCGTTGCGGAAGAGGTAGAAAGCTCTGCGGTTGCTGAGGGTGAGAGTGGTGTTGGCGAGTTCCTTGCCTGTGAGGAAGCCTTGCAGAATTACATTGGTCGTAGCATCTAGCAGATTGGTCTTTTGGCCGTTGACTTGCCCTCCCTCAAGGAACCACACCGGGATGTCATCAGTGGAGTAGACAGCCTTGTCCCCTGCACTCAGCACATCCAGGTTTTTGTATATCTCCAAGTTGATAGCGTGCATGTTTGTGGTGTCGCTCTGCATCCAGGCAAACATGGCACTTCGCTCTGTTGCATTCGGGGGTATAGCGCCGCTGTCTAGCAGCGATATGACCCGAGCGTAGTAGGACAAGGACTGGGTGTATAGCCGTAAGTCTCCCACTTTATTGACATAGTTGGACAGCTGCATATTGAAACTCGCAGAAGAGTCTATCACTTTAAACGTCAAAATCGACATAATAATGAGCACAAGAATAGTCAACAACAAAGTGTACTTAAATCGCAGCACATACTTATTCGTCCGTTCAAACTCATACAAAACCAGCGCTTTTATGGACTTGTTGAACTGAGCGAGGGAAGCCATGGAGGAGTTGACGCTTTTGGAGGAGGAGTAGACGCTGTGTTGGTCTGCTTCGGCGGGGGCTGGCTCTTCGCTCTTGCCGCTGTAGCTTTCTTCGGACCGCTCGGAGCTCAGGTCTGCACTTTTCTGGCTTGTGGAGGCCTTGTGGACGCTTTCGCGACTGGCGGCTTGGTCTGAAGACGTCGCAGATAGAGAGCGGTCAAGCAGCGGCTTCCCCTCATTGCCAGTGGCCGGCAGACTGCCTTCGTTCCCCACAAAGCCCGGCAGCACCGGCTGTACTCCTGTAGCCGAGGCCACAGACTCTGTTTCCGACTCACTAGAGGACTCGGAAGACCCTTCCTCCCCTTCGTCCTCGTTAGAGTCTTCCTCGGAGGAAGAGTCGCTTTCTGTGGCTTGAAACTGGGCAGATTTAATGGGCAATGGGGAGGTGATGGACGCTTTGAGAGAAACTTCCTGGGGATAGCCGGCTTTGAGAATAGTGCTGACTACGTTTAAGGGTCTGACAGGCGTTTCAGGGGCGGTAGCGAACTCACGGTCAGCTGTAGTGCCATTCGTTTCCTCCTTTAAATGTTCCAATTTCAGTAGAAACGACTTTACCGATCCTATAGCATACGCCACCAGTCTTCCCCTTGTAGGTATTTTCACTCCATGGGAGTCAGGAAGCAGAATTGCCCCTTCCTCAGTCATTAAGTCTTCTTTAACTTCTTCAAAGTTTGTAATTACCTCAGAAATCGCCTCGCTCGTTCCTTTGTTTAGGTTAAGGGTCAGAAACTCGTCGCATCCAATTGAGGTTCCTGTAATGCAGTTTTCAGGGGAAATCTGGACGACCTTATATTTGGGCTTTGTGGGCTTTAAAACGGCCATTAGGAAGGGGATTAGTGTGCCGTTGGGGACTACTTTGATAAGTGTCCTGCACTCCACCAGATTCCCATTCTTCGTCAAAAAGTACATCATCAAATTCTGTACATCCACCGCCCAATGCGCTCCACTATCATGAAACTTCCTCATATACGCATCATGATTATCCGAATACGGTGGAGGAATGACCAGTGCTATATTCCTCCCTACCAGTTCCGCTTGCAGGTAAACCAGCAGACTGCACGCCGCCACATTCACCTTCTCGATTTCCCCCACAGTTTCGAAATCCGCGGAAACGCTGATAATCGCGTTTTCATTGTCGAAAAAGGACAAAGGCTGCGTGAGTGCATTCAGCACATTTGCGTTTACATTCTTTGCCTTCGCTTCGTCCTGCGCATCCGCTTTCTGTATGTATCTCTGCCCGGTTTCTGTGAAGTTGCTCAGACTTGACAGAAACCCGCCGAACATCCGGAGTGCGTTTGAGTTCTTGGAGTTGAGTTTGAGCAGGCCTTGGTAGTTGGCCTTGGCTTTGGTGATCATGGCGGTGGTTTCGCCGGCTAGTTTGGTGAGCTTTTGGAGCTTGGGGGCTTTGCTTTCGAGTTCGAGCCAGAAGAAGAACTGGGCGCGCATCACTGCTTCGTCGTTCTTTTGGGCGGTGCCGAAACTGCGCTCGAACATTACGTAGTCGTAAGCGTCATCCCTCATTGTAGACTTACAATACCCTTGCGCAGTCCTCCGAAACTGGAACAAAAGGCATTGCGAATCCAGCTTATTGGCAATTGACAAGCCTTTGAAGCACTGTATCATGGCGAACACGTAATTCCCAAATACATGGAGTTGCAGCAGGCCTGACCAAAGATAGAGTAATTCAGAGGTAGGGAATTTGCGCATCGCTTCGATATATAAATCCGCTAAAGCAGCTTGACTCTGATTTTGAAATTCCTTAAACTCTTCATTGTTGTTTTCATCGATTTCCCCGTAATGCGACTTTACGCTGCGACTTCGAGCCGCTTCGAGTTCATTCACCAGCCATCTCGCCTTCAACTCGACCTGGTATATATTCGTCAGCTGCTGAATTTTCTTCTCAGCGACGAGTTTGCACCTTTTGCTCATTGCTAGTTGCGTAATTTGGATGAGGCAGGGAGTCAGGAAGTAAAAGAGCATTGTCACGGAACTGTTAGTTTGGTCGGTGCTTTTGAAGAATTCGCCGATGAACATGCAAAAAACAGCGGAAGTGAAGGCGACTATTACTGACATTTTGAGTTTGCACATTCGGAGGTTGAAATAAGGGATATATTGAGCGTAGAAATAGCACAAAATCAGCCCGACCGCAAACGAAAAAGACAAGTAAATGATGACTTTCCCTGTAGAAGTCGCAAAATGATACGTGAAAATGACAATTGTGAGTCCGAGTTTTTGCATCAGTTTAAATCTCGCATGCGGCTTGGCCATAGTGCCGCCACAAATCATACAGCACTCATAGTACAGTCCCGAGCACAGCAGCACTAGGCCGAGGTGCACAGCCGCGGCTGCTAGGTAGATTATCATGTATTGGTAGCCTTCCTGTAGGGACAGACATTGAGACCCGCCACTCACTGAACACTTCATAGCGAAGGCCCAGGTGTCCATCATAGGGATGAAAAGGAGACTAGTGACCAGGGTTATGAGCACTTTCAGTCCCTTGACTGCGAATTTCGATAAAGGAGTGACTTGCTGGTACCAGCCCAGTGCGACTCCCAGGGCAATTGTAGCGCTTAGGAGGGTTCCCCATATACACACTAAAACGATAAAGCCTGCCAGACTTGTACGAAAGTACCGGTCCACTCGAAACACCCAACACAGGTCAATTAGCCACTGGGTCTGACTCAGGTTCCAAGGGGAGTCACTGTCGTAGGGTCCGTCGGTAGAGTAGGAGCCATCTAGGAGCACTAAGGTCATCACGTGGAAGAACTCGATAGCTACTAGGACCATGTAGTAGTGAACTGACATGGAGAACTTGAGAGTGTTCAGCCGGAAGAAGACTGCGAACAGCCGAGTTTTTAGTACCTTCAGCCAAGGGTCTTTGATGCCATCATCCACCATGGGATCTTCTTGGCTCAGCTCGAAGTACTTGAGGAACTCCACTTCGTCCGTATGACCCTGCATATTATATGGCTAGAACTACAGATAGTCGATTCAGGGAGAAATGAGACTGCCTGTGTGGATATAGGGAAGTTGGAAAACAGCCAGCTAATCGGGAATAAGCATCTGCTGTAACTCGCAAAGTAGTAGTTTTGGACGGTAGTCTCATCAGAACGGGAAGGTTTGTAGTTAAGTCAACTACACTATATGAGGACGGCTTTGTCGCAGCAACAGACGAAACTAACGACAAATAATCTTGTCAAATAGACATATGTTACTCGGGAAACGCGCCAATATTGCGACAGCAAATAGCATAAAAGGCAGTTTCTCAGCTGCTTATTTGCCCTGGTAGCATTGACTTTAGCCTCTATTAGTCTAGTTAATCTCAATCCCTCTACCCGACTTGGCGATATAAAGCCGTCTGCGTCATTCTCGAAATCGCACTAATTGACCAATACTGGTTTAGCTCTTGCAGCTTTTGGGCTCTATGCTTAGTGGACTGCTTAGTATACATATGCATTCGCAGTGTGCTTTCCTGGTACAAACCACACAGAATCTCCTCTGTGCCGGAGGCCAAAGTCGCGGAAGCGTTTGAGTCGTTCCGTAGGTTAGCAGAGGGTCGCGGGGACTTGCTAGTGTACCTGAGTTCAGCCTTACAAGGCCTCTGATTTGGACTTGAAGTGGCTGATTGTCTGCCGGGAAGTGGGGGAAAGCACAGTTATAGTGGACATTGTTTTCATTTTAACTGGAGGGTTGGAAGCCGCAGGCAGGCTGAAGTGCACAAAAGTGGGAGATTTGCGTGAACGCGAAGTCATGCTTTCCACCACTTGCAGGTCCGAGGTCAACGTTCCAAATTGGGGACTGGGCGACTGTCTGAACCCCATGGGGGTAGCTGCATGGCTGCCCTCCACAGACGTTCGCTTGCTCCGCCCTGTAAGTGTACTGACTAGCAGCTCTGCACTGCTTCTTCTGCCTTCCTTTGCTGCTTGTAGTCGTAGCGCAGGTTTGGTTGGGGCTGGGTGCAGTTTCCTTCGGGAGTGTCTTTCGGTGGGGGAAACTACTTGGTGAATAGGGGAGAAAAGGGCGTCTATAGGGGGTAAGGCCAGGCCTAAAACCCGCCCAGCGAAGTGATGGACGTCTATTTGTTCCACTGAAGCCTTTCGATTTCTCATATTTTGGAATCAACTAAATGCCTGCTTTGAAGGTAAATAGTGCTGGAGTGAAGGTCTTTTCCCAGTGGACACATAGAGAGCCAGGTTTTAGCTAGTGATTAGTGGGTGTATGCGCAATTTCCAGGGGAAAGGATGCACTAAGAGGAAAGGAAATACTCTCAATGCTCATATCCAGCACTAGGACTGTGTCTACCCCACACAACCCAACTTTCTCAATACCTCCATCCCAGTCTCTGCAGAAAGTTTAGAGAACTAGGCGAGCATTAAGAAACAATGGCAGGGCCGAAGGCCTCTCTCACAGTGTCCACTACTACTCTGCTGAATGACAAGTTGGCCAACACGGCAATGTACTTGGCTATTACGATAGACGGGATATATACAAGGAGCGGGGAAATGAGGGGAACTGTGGTGAATTGGAACTTTTGGTACGAATTTCCGTGGCAATCACAGCGAGGGATTGGGTTTCGGCTGATGAAGCCGGCCTTATTGGGAACTGATAAGGTCGTGGGAGAGGGCAGCATCACTCTATCTGAGCTCTACCAGCAATCGGGTCAAAATGGCTCTGTGCCGCTGCTGGCCAAAGGCAAGGTAATGGGCCATCTCAACTATGAACTGCGACTTAAGGCCTATGCAGTGGTGCTTGGAGGCCTTGCACAGGCCTTTCCCCCGATTTCCCAGCACTTCCCGCCCCTGGACTATGCAGCTCCTCAGCCCATTTCCCTAGCGATAGGACAATACCCGCCCTTGGAGAGTCGCCCAGTCTTCAACCGATCTTTGGGCATTTCCGATATTCAGCTGCTTAACCTTATATATCAGACTGCGGATAGACAGGTCGAAGTTCACAATTGTCGAATTCGTACTTCCAACCTGCAGGCGATTGTAAAGATTTCGCATTGTTCGACCAGTGACCGCTTCAACACTGTGCAGAAGGAAGGACTGATAATGTGCAAAATGACCCACCCCAATATATGCGCTTTCCACGATAGTTTGCTGGATAACCGCAGCGGCGCGTATGACCACTGGCTAGTGATGGAGTACATCGACGGAGTGAACTTGAGCAAGGAAATAGAGCGGAGAGCCAGGGAAAGAAGGCCGTGGACAGAGGCAGAACTGAGGAGGCATATAGGAGATATGCTCGACGCCTTTGCCTATATGCAGGCCCAGTCAGTCTGTCATTCCGACATCAAGCCTGAAAACTTAGTCTTCACCTCCTCTGGAACCTTGAAAATCATCGATTTCGGCTTATCACTCGTCGGCCTTCAGGACTTGAACTCCCGCCAAGCGACTTATCGAGTGGGCGGTACCCCCAACTTCTTCAGTCCTCTGCAGATGCAGGCCTTCAAGGCCTACCATGCAGGCAGCAACCCTCGCAGTTTAGTCCAGCACAACCCTTACAAATCCGACGTATTCGCACTCGGACTGGTGTTTCTCTCCATGAGTTCGCTCAAATTCATCGAGGGATTGAATGAAGGGCCGGAGTTGGAGCGGAGACTTGCGAGGGAAGTGGAGGGGGTGAGAGGGGGGACGTGGCTGAAAGATGCGTTGGGGAGTATGCTGAGTGTGGAGGAAGGCAGGAGGCCGGACTTTAAAGTGCTCAAAAAGTTGGGATATGTGGAGAAAGAGGAGCAGTTTCGGCAATAATTCCTTAGTTATCTCTATTCAGTCTATTAGAAATAGCGCTTCCCCAAGCCTTATTTCCTCATTATCCTCAAAAAGATGCACTTTTCCGTCTTTTGATAGTCGAAGGACAGGTATGTGGATTTTGGGAAATGACTGCGTGTTCGTATGGGAAGGCTAGACTAATTATAAATGATTTCCTCCGTCACACGCTCAGAGCCGTCGGCCATTTCCCATCTCTTAGTCACGCGTTTTCTCATGACGTCACCTTCAGTCTCACTCGACACTTCGCAAGTGAGCTTCACAGCGCCTTCCATCCAATTCTTGGCTTCCCACGTGCCTTCCAGGACTTCAGTAGAGGCAGTCAACCGCTCGTATTCAGTGCTTTCCTGGAACTTGCTCGCAAGGATGATCACCGCCATAGTTCTCTGTTCCTCGTGAGGTCCGAAGCCTATCCCCACCTGCCGCAGGTCAGCCGTCAGCAGGCCTTCTCTGTGCTCACGAGTGGGCATGCCGTCATCCACCAGCAGAGAACAGACGATTTCCACCGCACTGACCGCCCCGAAGTCCAGCACTTCCACCAAATGCCCACTCCACTTCCCATACCCGTCCAATCTCTCCTGCAGGGACTTCTCGGAGACCGAGCTTTTATGGCCAACCAGGCCTTTCGGCCCCAGGTCATTCGCATGTCCCTGCGCAGCGGAACTCAGTGCTTCGCTCCAGGTGAAGGTACGCAGTGGGGCTGTTCTTTCACGCAGCACAGCGATTGCTTCGTTCACAGCCTCGGGGCCTTCTTTGGTCACAACGGGCACTTCTTCGGGACGGTGGCGCACTGAGCCGTGGTACTGGCTGAGGAAGTGCTCCAGCTTGTTAGCGTAGCCGGAGGGGTTGCGCCGCAATTCGTTCAGTTCTTGGAAAATGCCCTGAACCACGTCTGAGTACCGAGGCATATTTACTACCACTACTAGTCCACGCCTGACAAATGGTGGATAGGCAGCTCAGTGCTAAAACTAACAGCAGCTACGGCATAAATGGGATCTTTGTGGGGGAAAAGAAGATAGTAAGGGAGAGTAGCAAGTACCAAAATGAGGCTTTCGCCTATATTCTGCGTTAATTATAGCTCCAAAGTCCTTTTTAAGTCTTTTTATCAGCAGATTTTGCCTGTCTAACCCGTCTTTTATTGCTGTATCGGGGTTTATTATGATAACAACATATGAAATTCATAGCAAAAACTGTGTATATCTTAAATCATACAACATTTCTCGTTTTTATCTCTGTATTTTTGCGTCTGTTTCGTATTTTCCATAAAATGAGAGAAACTATATTATAGGATGTAGCCTTTGGGCTGCTTAATCAGTGTTGGAGTACACGTATATGCATTTTAATATCAGAATCAAGGCAAATTCACTATATTAGTATCCAATGTTGGTAGTGCATCATGCCAGCGGCCTAATGTTACATCGAAGGCTATAAAATCAGTACATTTTCAGCTATATTTACTCGCAAATAGCCGAATTTTGGCCACTGATATTCCTACTAATCGCTATATTAAGGCTGCGTATAGAGGCAATTAATGCGTAATTTCGATATTTCCAGACTAAAGCTGCCAAACCGCACTGCCTTAACAGAAACTTGACAGCGCCTCTCCATACATAGGTCAAAAGTGACTGATAAGCACTATTTCCCTGGAAAATGCTTCCTCAGGGGTAACAGGCAAAGAGTCCTCAGGCAATCAACTTGGCTGAACAGGGTTTGTGGCTGAATAGTCGAAAGCTGGAAATCAGCTTTGGCAGCTGATTTCGCTTTAATCCGCACCTCTGTGCCTATGGGAAGACTTAGCCTACTCTGTGACACTAGGAACTGGTAGGGCTTGGAAGGGGCAGGGGTTTCCCTTGCTCGAGTCATGGCCTCTTCTTTGGTAAAAATATGTTGGTGCTGCTCGAGACCCCAGCCGGCTTCGCCCTTTTCAAAGTGCTAAAGGAGAAGAAGTTGAAGCAGGTAGAAAGCCTCGCTGAGGAGTTCTCAACAGCAGATCGAGCCAACAAGTTAGTGAAGCTGCAAGCTTTCCACAAGTTTGCGGACTCCAAAGCAGCGCTCAAGGCCGCGCTCGCCTGCGTCAAGTCCAAAATGTCCAAGTCGCTCAAAGGTTTCCTGAGAACCAACATCGTCAATCAGAGTATTGAGGATTCGCTGATCGTTTGTGATAAGAAACTGAGAGGGGCGATTGAGGAGAAGTTGGGGATTTCGTGCTTGTACAGCTCCAAATATATTGAGCTGATAAGAGGGATTCGGTCCCAGCTCGAGAACTTGGTGTCTGGACTGACGTCTCAGGAACTGCAAGCCATGAGTTTGGGTCTGGCTCACTCCATGTCCCGCTACACCCTCAAGTTCTCAGCAGACAAAGTGGACATCATGGTGGTCCAGGCGGTCTCCCTATTGGACGACATCGACAAAGAACTGAACAACTACGCCATGCGCCTCAAAGAATGGTACTCCTGGCACTTCCCCGAACTCAGCAGAATCGTCAGCGACAACATCGTCTACGCCAAATGCGTGAAACTCATCGGAGAAAAACTGCACACTCCTGACGTCGTGTTCGGGGACTTAATCCCTGAAGAACTGCAGGCGGAAGTACGCGAAGCTGCGGAACTGTCCATGGGCACTGAGATGACCACTGACGACTTGGACCACATCCTTTACCTGTGTGACCAAGTGATTGCCTTGGCTGAGTATCGCGTGTCGCTGGCGGAGTATCTGAAAAACCGGATGACGGCGATTGCGCCCAATTTGACAGTGCTTGTGGGGGAGTTGGTAGGGGCGAGGCTGATTGCGCACGCCGGAAGTCTCGTGAACTTGGCGAAGCACCCGTCTTCCACAGTGCAGATTTTGGGTGCGGAAAAGGCCCTATTCCGGGCGATGCGCATGAAAAGCGACACTCCCAAGTACGGACTTCTGTACCACGCTTCCATGGTGGGACAGGCCAGCACCAAGGTAAAGGGCAAAATAAGTCGCAGTCTCGCTGCCAAGTGCTCCCTCAGTGTGCGTGTGGATGCACTGGGCGACCAGACCGAAGCTACAGTGGGTCTGCAGTACAAGGACAGCTTAGAGGCGCGCATGCGGTACCTGGAGACTAACTTGACCCCCAGTGCCTTTTCAGGCCAGAGAGTGGGGAAGTATGTGAAGCCGAGAGTGTCGGAGTACAACCCAGCGGCGGACCAGACGGAGGGAGTGGAGAAGCGGCACAGTGAGGGAGGCGAGGAGGCGCCTAAGAAGCGGCCCAGGACTAGCTAAGCATAGGCGAAACCTCTGTAGTTGCTATCAGACTAGGGCTGCGGCCAGTCCTCATGCACTTCCAAGTGTTCATTGCTCTCTTCGATCACCACGTCGTCCCCGTACATGACAATCTCACTCAGGAACTTCACAGATAAATCAGACTCCGCATTTGGACTCTTGAAGGCTTCTCGGAGCGCAATTTCCAGCGAATTGGGCCGAGACCCTATCATGAAAGTCGCACTGCTCCTATTCGACCTCGTCTCCACCTCCTGCCCCTGCATGCCTTTCCCCTCGAGCTCCCCACTCCCCTGCTTTCCCCCAGCTCCTCTCTCCATTTCAATTACCTACCTAGAGCCCGGACCACAAGCCCTATATAACCCAACATGCGCATCCTCCAGGAAGGCGCAATCCGCAAGCTGCACAAGTCTATGTACGACTCCAACTTCCACCCTCTCCTGCAAATCCTCGAAGCCGAGCCTATGAATTCCGGCTATTTCACTGTTTTCCTCAGTGACGGAGTCGACTCTCTGAAATGTCTCGCAGAGGACTTATTCGCGAAGAAGCTGGAAAGCGGGGAAATCCGCGTGCTGACAATCGGCACTGTGAATGTGTACAGCAAGGCAGTTGTGAAGGGGGTGGAGTGTGTGGTCATCAGAGACTTCGCAATGCTGGTGACGCCTGTGGCGCGTGAAGGCAGTCCTCGCGACCTTGAATCCGGCGAAAGCAAGTTGACACCCAGTCTAATGGCGGACCTGGAACAACACGAACGCATGCTAGAGGAACTGCCGAAAGCCGACACTTTCACACCTATAAGGGCGCTAAACACCTTTAGCACGGACTGGACTCTCAAAGCAAAGGTCACGAAGAAGTGGGAAATGAAGGAGTGGAACAACTCCCGAGGGAATGGGAAGTTGTTCACTGCCAATTTGATGGACTCGCTTGGGGATGAAATTGCGGCCACTTTTTTCAACCAAGGAGCGGACAAGTTCTACGAAATACTGATTGAGAAGGGAGTGTATACGTTTACGAAGGGACAAGTCAAGCTGGCGAATAGGAAATTTACGACTGTTCAGTGCGAGTATCAGCTGAGTTTCGACAAAAACTCGGAAATTGCGGAAGTGCCAGATGACGGGTCGATAAATTCCCAGCGATTTCATATAATCAGTCTGGACCAACTTGGCCAAATCGCCAAAAAGAACGGCGCACTGGTCGACATTTGCGCAGTAGTGAAAGAAGTGGGAGAACTTACAGAGTTCGTCAGTAAGCGTGGCGATCCTTTGAAGAAAAGGACGCTAGTGCTGGCCGACCCTTCACTGCACACTGTCGAATTGACCCTGTGGAATGAAGACGCTCAGAATCAAGCCTTCGACAACGCTGGTACAATCGTCCTACTGGGGAAATCGCTGAAAGTGTCCGAATTCAACAACGTGTCCCTCGGAATCGACCGAAACGTCACCAAACTGATTTTCAACCCAGAGGGGATTCAAGAGGCAGAGCCGATCCTCAAGTGGAGAGACCACTTCTACGACCCCGGGAACCCCACAACTCACTTGTCTGTGAGATGCACCTACCCCAGACAACGCGAATTCCGCACACTTCGCTCTGTCAATGAAGAGTGGCAGACCTGCACCAACCCCGCTGCATCTGACATATTCCTCGCACGCGCACATATCAACTTCATAAAGCACGACGATACGACCATGTGGTACCCTTCTTGCTTCAACGCGGAAAGGTGCAAAAAGAAGGTACTGAAAGACGGGGAAGTGTACCGTTGCGACTTCTGTGCAGAGACTGCGGAGTTTTGTGTGTTTCGCTATGTTGTGTCGATGAAGATCTGTGATGAGACGGATGGGATTTGGGTGAGTGCCTTCGATGAGAAGTTCACGGAAATAATCGGGATCACGGCGAATGATTTGAAGAGAATACAGGACGGAAGTGAGGAGGACTACAAGGAAAGAGTGGCTGGATGTCTCAATCAGAGACTGGAATTCGTCATTCGGGCGTCTTTGCAGGAGGGCGGACAGGGCCATCGCCCCAAATTCGCGATCCAAGCAGTGAACCCAGTCGATCACCACCGACTCATCAAGACACTTCTCTCAGACCTAGCAGTGATGATGAGTCTGCAGGCGAGCACTGACTACTAGCGCTAAGAAGTCTGTTTAGCTAGGTCGTAGCAGGGCTTTGCCGTGCTGTAGGACCTTCACAGGCTTCAGAGACTGGGGGATGCGGGCAGAACAGGCAGCAATGGAGACGGAGCCAAGGTTGAGCACTTGCGGTCTGGCTCTTTGGAGGGAGCGCTGAGTGCGGCGTTTGCCTAATAGGCGCCACAGGGCGGCTGCCAGCCCTTCGTTAGGCCGTTCTTCGGATGCACGAGTGCTTCTTTGTGAGAAGGACGTCCAGGGCCGGGATTCGGGTTTCTGTGGACACAGGTATCGTACCAGCGCTTTTAGACATCTCATTATGAAGGTGCACTGTCGCTTTTACCAGCTTCGAAACCAATATGTATCCAATGTCTCCAATCACCACTTCCCATATAGGCCAACTCGTGAACTATTTGCACTAACTGCATACCAGTCTCTGCTATCTACTACCAAACTCCCAATTAGCAGTCCTTTCCCTGAGGCTAAATAGCCTAGTTAATCCGTCACTCCATCCTAAGACTCACAACTATCTGTATGGAGACGGAATCTATTGATGCAGTGGAAGCCTAGTTTAGAGTACAAAGTGCCTAGCAGTGTAGAGCCGAATCGTGTCAGCAATGTCAATAGGCGCAGTTTTCGGCCTGAATGAGGAAGTTTCCTCCCCTGGAAATTTGAAAGAGTCTTCAGGAAACCTCTTGTCTCTATAGCCACCTCTTTTCCTATGTTTCATGCCTGAGCTGGCGGCTCGCATGGTGGCCGGACCTTGTCTGGACCTGGAAACTCGCTGGATCATTCCTTCGTATCGCTTGAAGTACTCCTTCATGTAATGCATTTTGGGCGTTGGACTCTTGAACTTGGGAGTTTGCTGAAGAGCAAGGCTGGGTGGATGAGGGATGAGCATAGGCTGGAAGTAGAGCGGCTCCGGAGTCGGCGGAACCGTCGACACCGCTGCCCGCGGCTTCACAGCTCGAGCAGGCAGCGACCTGCCCCTACGCTGCGTCCCCGCAGGGCCCAGCAACCCCAGTTCCGGCACGAATATCAGGTCCGTCATACTATTAAACTAGGCAATAACCGACTTCGAAGGAGAAGTGGGGTACTTCCGCTGGCAAAGGGTCATAAGTCGCTTGAAGCTTTGGGTGTAGAGGTGGTAGGTCCCTTCGCTGATGGTTTCTATATGGGGAGTACTGGTTATTAGCCCGCCGCGGTGCCAAGTGTCGGGTTTTTCAGTAATCCACTGAGTTTTGCCTGAGGAAAGGGACAAGTAGTGGTCGTACGCTTTGATGTAACTGCGGATTTGGCACAAACGAGCCACCAAAAAGAAGCCAGTGGGCACTTCTTCCCGAATTTCCCTCTGTTTGAGCAGCTGCAGCAGCCCTTTCAGTGCCTGTTTTGTCTCTTTGAGCTTCTTTTGCTGGTCTAGGAGCACCTTTCGGTCAGTAGCCGCCAAGTCTGACATGTCTTCTTGCCACAGAAGCAGCATTTCGCTGCACCATCGATGCACAAACGCGACTTTGGTCATGTAGCCAAGGGCCTGGGCCTCTAGTTTGAGTGGGTGGAGCTTGTGCTTGCGGTATATTTCCCCTCGTTCCTCGTACTCGTCCCATTCCCTCGCATCTCTCAGCCACTCTGAGTCTCCGTATATCTCCTCTACGCTTTCCAGTCCTTCCGCTTCTTCCTCGAACCCGTCCCAGTACACTCGGTCCCGGGACTGGTGGTTGAGGATGGAAGGGCGGGACCCTGTGCTGCCCTGCTCTGCTATGCGCCTTTCAGCAGCTCGTAGACGTTCACACTGCTGAGAAAAGGTCTCAGCGAATAGACGCGCCGGCTCCGCTATATTCCGAAGTCTCGCTACAACTTCAGCCTGCGTTATCTGCAGGGCGGTAGTGGGAGCAGGCAGGGGCCCAGGTTCTGGCACTGTCTCTGCAGTTTCCACTGCTTTTGCCTTGTTTCGCTCTTCTTGTTCCTGCAAATACTCAGTTTCTCGCCTTTTCTCGAGTTCTCCTCGGCAGACCCAGCCCTGTCCACTCACTTTTTTTCGCCTGTTTTCGATCTCTGAGCGTAGCTGATCCATATTATTGGCAGTGCGGCCTGCCTTCGCAAATAAACTATTCAGGCTTTCGCTAGTCGATACATAGCGAAGTTAAAGAGAAGGAATATATGAAAATTCACCTTTTCTCATAAAAACAGACTTCTGAATTGGGTCCGATTTAGCTTGGCTGTAGCCGATTTTCCCTCTATACATCGAATAGATGCATTTGTGCATCTCAAAATAAGCATATAAATTCCCAAGTTCCTAGTCGACAAATCCCTCCAAGTACGCTATTCCATGCTAATCATCGAGAAGTGTGGAGGGAGGCACTGCCCGAGTTGCCTGTATTGGAAGTGTGCATCTAAATTCTCTCAGTTCTAGCAAAGGGGGTGCTCGGTGTGTGGTGCAATTTCCATGTTGCAGCGCTTCACATCGCGCTTTAGTCCTTTGGTCTTCTCCGCACGCAGGGCGTACAACCTACATGAGTACCAAAGTCTGAAGCACATGAATGCCTTCGGAGTACCAGTCCCCCGCGGCTTCCTGGCCACTACTCCTGAGGAAACCCTGAAGGCTGGAGAACTCGGAGGGTCTGAAGTGGTGCTCAAGGCTCAAGTGCTGGCGGGCGGCAGAGGCAAGGGCGCCTTTGGCAATGGCTTTCAGGGCGGGGTTCATGTCGTGCCGCTCAGTAAGACTGTGGAAGTCGCGGGCAAAATGCTGGGGCAGAATCTCATCACCAAGCAGACTGGAAAGAAGGGCAAGCCCTGCAACTCTCTGTATGTCGTCGAAAAGTTCGCTCTCCAGCGAGAACTCTACCTAGCCTTCCTCCTCGACCGCAAGCACGGCGGCCCAGTTATAGTCTCCAGCACTGAAGGAGGAATGGACATCGAGGAAGTCGCAGCCACCAGGCCCGACAAACTCCTCACCACTCCAGTCCCCATCCGCACAGGACTGACCCGGGAAGCTGCGCAAGTAGTGGCCACCAGTCTCGGCTTCGAAGGCAAACAGGCAGAGTCAATGGTGGACATCCTACTGAACCTCTATACCTGCTTCATCAAAAGCGACCTGCTTCAGCTGGAAATCAACCCTTTGGGTGTCGTTACTGACGGCAGGATAATTGTTTGTGATGCGAAACTGAACTTTGACGATAACTCCACGCACAGACATGCAGCGATTTACTCGCAACGCGACCCGCTGCAGGAGAACAAGTACGAAATCATGGCGCAGAAGTTCGACTTGAGCTACATTGGGATGGACGGCACGATTGGGTGCTTGGTGAATGGGGCGGGCTTGGCGATGGCGACGATGGACTTGATTAAGCTGTTTGGGGGCAGTCCGGCCAACTTCCTTGACGTAGGCGGCGGAGCCAACGAAAGCCAAATCGTGGAAGCGCTCCGAATTTTGCAAGAAAACCCTCGCGTGGAGGCAATTTTGGTCAATATTTTCGGCGGAATCATGCGCTGTGACGTGATCGCAGCGGGCCTCATTTCCGCCATTCGCAAGTTGGGGCTGAACAAGCCTATGGTCACAAGACTGAAAGGCACGAACCTAGCCGAAGCCTTGGAACTCATCAAGAACAGCGGCATTCGCTGCATAGTGACCACTGATATGGAGGAAGCTGCAAAGAAGGCAGTGGTCATGAGCACGGTCTCCACTATGGCCAAGGAAGCGGGTCTGAACGTTAACTTCTTATAGGACCAAGCAGTCATCCAATGGCATTAATTCATATGGGGTGCGTCTCTCTGAAGCCAGCCAAGGCACGAGTGAGTTCCCGCACTGCAAGCAGCCTATCCAGCAGTCGGGTCGTTCTGCACTACTTCGACCTGTACGGCCGCGCGGAAGTGCTTAGAATGCTGCTGAAAGCTCACAGTGTCGACTTCGAAGACCACCGCTTCGGCTCTGAGGAGTGGATCCGGCTCAAGCCCAAAGCAGAGTTCCAAGTCTGCCCACTGCTCGAAGTCGAGGGGAAAACGCTCTGCGAAACTCGAGCGATTTTGCGGTTTTTGTGCATGCGGAAGGACCTGTATCCCTCGAATCCGAAGGAAATCTACCTCTGTGAGTCACTGTGTGACTTCGTGGACGACCTGCGCCTGCCTCTAATCGACGCTGCCCGCACCAGCGACATCGACAAAATGATGAAGGCGCAGGCTGCCCTCCCGCAGCGACTACTGGCCCTAGAGAAGAGACTGAAGCGAAAGCAAGGCTCGCCACTGGCCTACTTCCACGGCAAAGCCGCAGGCATGGCTGACTTCCTAGTCTTCAACTTCCTGTGGGACAACTTCCTGAGTCCTGAAAGAAAGGAAGACCGGGCGGAACTCGTGCCCAAGGCTTTGGTGGAGTTTGCTGAGAGGATGCTGGGGAACTCTGCACTGCGCAGGTACCTGGAGCATCGGCCGCTGAGACCCTACTAGGGTATTCAGACTAGTAATAGTCCTCTGTGCAGGGGTGCAAGCAGACTTGGGCACTGCTGGTGTGAGCACTGCTGGTCCATTTCTATTAATCGGAGGAGGACAGGTCTGGCAAAGGACGGAATGATGTGATGTGATGAGGTGATGAAAGCCGGGTGGGAGACTGAATTCGGAGAAGAAGACAGGAAAGGGACTTCGAGTACTCCTCATAATCCACAGAGGAGGAGGGAAATCGAGAATTCGATCATTTCACTCAAGCTAGTACTGCTATCTAATGGTGAAGAAACAGCAAATCAGCCGGCCCACAGGCACTACCGCCCCTTCCCGCAGTCCAAACCCTCGCAGAGGCACAGTTCCTCACCCTGTCTTTCAGTCTCGACCCTATTCTCTAAACTCCCTACCTCCCTGTGAAACCACTGCCGTCTCTACTATGCTTCAAAGCTTCGCTCTGCAGTCTCCTGCCCATATCCGCAGAGTGCTAGTAGCGAACGGCATTCAGGAAGTGGCAATAGGCCGTGGGACCATATATACGAGGGAAGGGCAGGAACTGAGGACGGAGAGAAGGGACTGGATGGTGGCGTGCATCATGCAGGGAAATAAGCAGAGAAGGACGGACTCACTTTAGTTTGCCTAAGAACTATGGCTAGAGCTAGCAGGGACTGATATACCGATACTCCTTGGGATACCCGGCTTCTAAGGAAGTGGCCGTCTTGTGATTATAGGAAGACTATAGGGAAAAGCAACTTCTAGTCCATCTACTGTGCAGGGACAACTTCCTACCACTGGATACTCGACCCCAGCCTAGGCTTTCTCCATGTCAGGACTGAGATTGCTGGGAAAGGGGCAAAAAAGCAGTTAAACCCGCAGGAAAGCGGCAATCTAGCGCTTCTATTTCATAAACCAATATGAAAGACGGCCCCCAAACCCCTAATATCGACCTTAGACGCAATTAAGAAGCTCTACAGCAGTTTTCACTCCGTGTCTTCCGCCCCCGGCTTTATTTTCCTCTCAAAATCCCTCATTTTCGCCTCCAACAGGCTTTTATTCTGCTGCAAACTGGCCAGTTTTTCCCTGATTTCCGTAATACTGCTCTTCACACCCATCTTCAGGCCTGCACTTCCCTCCCTGAAGGTAGGGGGCGAGTAGCGCTCTCCCGCCCTAGCACTGGCTTCAGGGGAGTGGGCTGGCTCCAGCAGGCCTCTGCGAGTAGACATAGCCCCAGCATGCGCCTTTTCCGACACAACTGAGAGGTTGAGGCCTGGAGAGCCGCGGTACCGGTCAGTGCGGAGGCTGGAAGTGGGCTTGGGACTGGTGCTTTGGGGGGAGTTCAGCATGTTTAGGGTCTTTTCGCGGTAGTTTCGGGCGCGAGAGGTCAATTCTCGCTCGAAGTTGGTGAAGAGTTCGCGGTTTTTTAGCTCTGCGGTGGTCACGGCCTCTCGCAGGTCTGCGTTTTCGCTCTGAAGTCGCAGGAAATCCTCCGATTTCTCTCGCAAGTCCAGGCGCAAAGAGTCGATTTCCCCGATTTGGTCGTTATTCTGCCTGTGTAAAGTCTCAACTTGGTACTTTAACTCGTTGACTGCGCCTTCCAGCAGGCTTTGAGACTTGCCGTTTGCTTGCAAAGCTTCCAATCTGCGCTTTAACTCCCCATTTCCCTGCCTTTCAGCGTCCAAATCCCGCTCCAGCCCCACAACTGCCTCTTTCAACTGCTCCACCAGCCCTCCCTCCCCTTCCAGCCTCCTTTTCTCCTCATTCAAAGAGTCTATTTTGCCCACATAGCCATTCAGGGAGTCCTCCAAGCGTCTGCGATGTGCAGTGGCGAGTTCCAGGTCCTGGCTGACCTGTCTGCGCTGCACGACTTCTTCCTCCAGGCGAGTCTGCAGGGCCTGCAGCTGCCGTTCGTAGTCCTCTCTGAGGCGGGAGCTCTGGGCTTGGTAGGAGTCTTTGAACTTGGATTCGGTGTCTGTGCGGCGCTGTAGGTCTTCCAGCACTTGCTGAGCGGAGGAGTAGTCCCGGGCCAGCTTGCTGTTGGCCTCTTGCAGGACTGCTTGGGAGTGCTTGAGGTGGGCGAAGTCAGTGGAGCGGGCTTCCAGGTCCTGCCTGAGTCGCTGGTTTTCACTGGAAAGCGACTGGTTCTGTCGCAGCAGTACTTGGATTTGCCCGTCCAGCGACTTGGCAGTGTCCTCTGCGTCGACCTGGACTCGGCTCAGCCTAGACTTCACCTCTGCCAATTCTGCTTCCTTGCGTTTCAGCAAGTCTTCGAGTTCTCTCATATGTGGGGCGAAAGTCTCCTGTCGGCTGGTGTTTATCTCTGTTCTGCGGTGGTCTTCACTGCGTTGGAGGTCTAATCGGGACCTTTCGAAGGACTCGTCTTCGACTCGGGACATGTCTAAAGGGCGCTGGTAGGGCAGAGGACTGCGGTATCCACGCTCCGTGGTGAGGGGACCTGCAGCTTTGAGAGGAGATTTGTTGTTGGAAGGGCGGTAGGGAGACCTGGAGGAAGTCCGGGCTGTGTTCGGGGACTGGTTTCTACCACTTCTCATTCCCTCAGAGACATCAGCACCCAGGGCAATCGCTGCACAGCCTCCACAGGAAACCAGCCGCACTCTTCTACTTGATAAATGAGCCAGCAGGACAGGACTAGCCCTGGCTTCATAGTCCCCTTGTCCCAGTTCCCCATTCTCATTGCTCCCCCACACCCACACCTTCCTGCTACTATCCAGTGCAGCTCCAAAGCCTCCCCCCACACTGATGTCCCTTATTGTAGCGGAAATGCTCTGTTTCTGAGGAGATATGAACTCGCCGAACACTCCACTGCCCCAGATGAACAGTTCGCCTGCCTCTGTCACAGCAGCGGTGTGGTGTCCGCAGGCCACTTTGGCTACCGCCATGCCTGAAAAGAAAGGCACTCTCTGAGGAGTATTGGAGCTTTTGCGAGTTCCCAGGCCTAGTTGTCCGAAGGAATTCCCCCCAGTCATGTACAGTTTTCCCTGCACTGTGATGAAGCCGGTTTGGAAGATGCCGCAAGAGACTTGCTTGACTTCTTCACTTGTACTCAGACGGACTGGCAGTAGCTCCCGCTCTCTGCGGCCGGTACCGAGTTGTCCGGCTTCTCCGGAGCCGAAGACGTACAGTGACCTGCTGCCTTGGGAGTCGGTCCCTATTACTGCAGTGTGTCTCGCTCCACAACTAGCGAGTCTGACTCGTGCATCCATAGACACTCTCACAGGCTGCCAGTGCGACTCAGTGCTTCCCAAGCCCAGCTCCCCATGCTCTCCCATTCCCCACGTGTAAACCGCCCCTTCCTCCGTCACCGCCGCAGTATGTCCCCAACCGCAGTCCAAAGTCACCACTCTATTGACTCCCTCCACTAGACAGGGAGATGCACTTTGCTTGATACTCCTGTCGCCGACTCCCAGTCTGCCCTCACTGTTACTCCCCATTGTGTATACGTTGCCGTGGGAATCTGCGAAGGCGGTATGCTCATCTCCACAGGCTAACTCTCTTATCACAATATTGAAACTGCAAAGGCGGGGGAGGGTGTAGGTCTTGCCGGGACTTTGAGTGCCTTGGCCAAGCTGACCGAAGTGGTCTCCGCCCCAGGCGAATACTTCTGTGAATCCACTCATTGGATTCAAATATATATGAAGGGGGAAATTGGGGAGGGGCGCTTTAGGCAGTCTGGAAGATGCTGTGTGTGCCTGTGGTTTGGGTAAATTGATACTTAAAGGTACTGCTTTACCGATTTGTCGTCAAGATCGAAAGTGAGAGTTTGCATATAATGTGGGTAGCAGTGGTGTATTTCTGCTAATTGGACTTGCATACAGGAACAGCAATCTTCACAAAACAGTGGCAACGTAGTCTACCGTTTCAGTGAAAATGCGAAGCCAGTGCTATGAGTACTGCCCAATTCAAGACTAGTCTATGCCAAACAAGCCTGTTCCTTAGTATAACTCAGCCTACTTCCTGTAGAAGGTAAGAAGCACTACTGTCTCTATCACAGAGACCACCCTACCACATACAAAGCCAGCAATTCCCGCTCCTCCTCCATATGTCTCCGCTAATAGCTCCACATGGCTCGCAGCTTTTCCGCATCCGTCGAGCGCCTAAACAGCCTGATCCTAGACGCCGAGCAAGACATCCGCAAAAAGCAAGACCTCGTCCAAAGCGGGGTCAGTCCTGCTCGCCTGGACTCCACAATCCGCAAAAAGCTCGAAGTTATCTCCATCGAACTTGACACTTTGGTCATTGCGCATCACAAAGAGCCAAGTAGTCCTACGAAAGACTCCAGAGCTGCAGCTATTAAGAGACTGGAAGAGGGGTTGGGACTACTGGAAAGAGACTTGCAGCAGAGACAACGGACTGCGCCTGAGACGGCCCCGACTAAGCCGGATTTCGCGAGAGCCACTGATACTGAGTTGGCGCAAATGCAGCAGAAAATGCGAGAACGTAGGCACTAATCAGACGAAGACAGAGCTTTGGACACAATTACAGTCACAGTGGAGCAACTCAAAGTCACAGGCGTCGCTATGGGCGATGAACTAGACGTGCATATGCGTCTGCTCTCAGACCTAGAAAACAACGTAGAAGCGAAAGACTCGAAAATCCGGCGAGTGACACAGCGGGTGGAAATACTGATAGAGAAGTCCAACGACTGCTGCTTGTGCATGACTGTGCTGGGACTCGTGCTACTGCTAGTCTTCACAAGTGTGTATCTGTAGGTACATAAGGACTAGCCGGAATGGTAAGTATGTGGGAATTAGGGTAAATCGCTACGTCTGTGCTGCAAACTAGGCAACTTCGCTCTTACTTCCTTCAAATACTCCAAGTCAATATCCGCATAAAGGACCCTTTCTCCCTCAGAAGCCTGGGCGAGCACTACGCCCCAAGGGTCAATGACACAGGAGTGGCCGTAGCTAGTGCGAGTGGCACTGTGCCGTCCCTCCTGAGCCGCAGCCACCACGTAGCACTGGTTCTCTATAGCCCGCGCCCGCAGCAAGGGCTCCCAGTGAGCAGCCCCAGTCCTGTCTAGGAAGGCTGCAGGGACAAGCAGCACCTCAGCGCCCAGCAGAGAGAGGCGTCGATAGAGCTCAGGGAAGCGAACATCGTAGCATATGGATAGACCCACCTGGCCTATTGGAGTTGCGATAGGCGGAATTATGGCTGAGCCTGGCTCCACTGCACTACTCTCTGAGTACTTACTAGTGTCGGAAATGCTTACATCGAAAAGGTGCAGTTTGCGATAGACAGCCTTAACCTCCCCTTGACTTGATATCAACACATGGGAATTGTGATACTTCTTCGGCAGATTTTCAGCTGTTTCCTGAAACCCGCCCACTGATATCCAGAGTCCATGCGTCTTTGCAAGTTGCTGGTACTGGGAGATATAGGGCCCCGGGATAGACTGGGCAGCTGTGAAGACTCCGGGCCCGAAGAAGTTGCAGTTTTCAGGCAGACAGAGCATGTGGGCTCCTCGGGATGCTGCTTCTGCTGCCATGTCTGCGATTTTGGTGAAGTTTCGCTCGATATTCGTGTCTTGGTTGACCTGCGCCAAAGCCACAATCCTCCTTGCAGCCCTCATATTACCATAGTGCTGTCCTTAGCACAAACCGCGATAGGTCCTGAGTTCCGGTAAAATCGCTAATTTACAGATAACAGCTTTTCCGTTCCAGTAGGATCAGGACTGCGACCCAATATAGTCTAGTGTGCACTACTACTCTAAAGCACAGTTCTGAGGGCTTCAGACATCACAGGTAGCTTGCGAGTAACTATCGTAGCCATAGTAGAGTCGGCGCCCACAGAGTCCACAGTCAGTGCATTCGAGTCAAAGCGGTCCAGAGGCTGTTCCGCCTTCCGCAGCTGAGCCAACAAGTCCGGCTGCAGCTCTATATCCTTCCCTAGAGGGAAAACCACTGTTTCCAGCCTCCTTACCTGCGGCTTCACCGCCAAGTCCCAAATGGTCTCTCTGGACTTTAGGTTGATACCGAGAGCTGAGGCTTCTTGTCGAAGTCTGGAGAGAATTGCAGAATAAGTAGGGACTTGCAGGACTTCGAGGCTTTGGGCAGTTGCTGCTAGATCCAGGATTATTGCGGGGATATCGGTCCAAATCGCTCGTAGGTCGTTTTCCTTTCGATACCGCAGGATCTTCTCGATGCTTACGACGGGGTCGATGTCGTATAAGTCCATCCAGGGCAGTTTGCCAGTGGCCATATAGGCAAGCACATAGGCCAAAGCCTCTAAATCGTCCTTAGGGCCATAAAGCCCTCCCGCTAGCACTGCTGTCGAGGAGAAATACGGATTTCCCACAAACTCCGTCTCTCTTCGAGGTCCATATTTCCTGGATTCGCAGAAGTCTATGAGGTAAACGAGGTGGGAATGAGGGCCTAGCCCCAGCAGCACGTTGTCAGGCTTGATGTCTGTGTGGACGTAGCCTTTCCGGTGGGTGTATTGCAGTATCTTTATGGTTTGGTACATTGTGCGGTATAGGGTGTCAAGTGAAGGCTTTTTTCGCTTTTCCCTTACTAGATGAAAGATGGACGGTCCCAGCAGTTCCATGACCACTACATACCTTTCCCTGTCTCGCCTGCAGTTCAACACTTTCGGAATCCCTCTGTGTGTCAATTTCGTCCGCAGCAACTTCGCTTCGTGCTGAGCTGTCCCTCTTTTCCTCAAGTCTTCCACCTTCACAGCCACTGTGGCTCCTGTGGCTTGGTCCTCTGCTGTATGGGAAGTACCTTCGAAGACCTGAGCGAAGGCTCCGCTGCCCAGTAGATGCAGTAACTTGTATCTCTCGAACAATAGCTCTTCGCCCATTTTCAGTATCAGACGACTTCGACCTGCGATTTGCAAAGACTGTCACCTGCGAAAGAAGAAAACTGCCGCAGACTCGGAAAGCCCAATCAAGGCACTGAGAAGGGTCCTGTGGGAGATTAGACTAGGCTAAGCATAGCCAGGAAGCACAGCTTTGTCCTACATCAATGTCCAGTTCCTAGGAGTTACCCACTGTCTGCAGCTCCTTGCCGTTTAATTCCCCACATGCTTCCTCTGCTTTGTCCTACCATTATGATAACGCCAGACTTCACTGCAACAGACTCGAAGACCAATTCCGCAGGCTTCAACAGGTCGATTCTGCGGACCAGGACCAGTGAGGAAATGGCGCTTCGGACTCTGCCACTGAGAAAGCAGGTCACTTTCGCAGACACGGCGCAACGCGGACCTTTGCAAACAGTGTTCGAAGTGGAGAAACTGGTGTATGCGGTGCCTGTGTCCAAAGGCTCCTGCTGTGCACTGCTGTAATTACGTAGTTTAAAGAAGGAGAGGACACTTTGCAGGTAAGCAGGAATTTATGGGATTTGGAGGGTTTTGAGAAGGTATTGGCAGTGGAAATGGACTTTTTCCTTTTGAGATCAGTCCGAGAGACGCCCAAAAGTGAGGAAACGAGGGAGTTTTATAGGATTGAAATGCAGATTTGAGAGATTTTTAGGAAAAAATCGTATAGATGTTTCGCAGAAAAGCAGGGAAAACTTCAAAGCACGCTAGTTTTATTGGAACTTACGACATTAGTCCTATATTATTTCGCGTATTCAGCACGTCCAGCCCACACAACGGGTACAAAAAGGCCAAACTGACTGCGCAGCACCCCATCACCAGCATCAAATACCCCAAATGCACCCACCTGGCCTTCACAAAGCCCTCATAATACCGCCTAAAGGCAGCATTGTAGAACATGACCGTGACACTGCCGTCCTGTCTGAGTCGACTGTCCAAGTTGAATGTCTCAGGACAGAGGTTGCGAGCGACTGGCAGAAACGTGTTGTTTGCAGTGAACTTGGCGCAGATGGCAGGACTGTAGATCATGTGCTTGAAGGGGTGATTATCGGTGATGAGGATGTTCTTGGTATGGATGCGGTAGGCGAGTTCGTAGAGGAGCCACAAAAGAGCAGTGAGGAGGAGAACGAGGACGTTCAGGAAAGGAGCGAGAGCGGAGACGAAGAGAGGCACGGAGTAGCACATGCGCATGTAGCGGTAGCCCACATCGTATAGGCAGTTGCTAGGGAGGAGGTGCATGTGTGTAGACCCAACGAGGTGGTAGTTGACATTGTAGCAGCTGACGAAGTGATTGTACGCGGAAATGGGATCTGCAGGGGAGCGGACTCGTCTGCCTGCTGATATCTCGGCTTCTCGTTCCATAGCCTGGAAAATATGTCTCCACCGTGAGTTGAAACAACAGGTCTATTACTAAGAGTAGGGATCCAGGCAGGACTAAGCTGTGTAGGCTTGCTAGACAGTGCTAGCTAGGCAGAGCCACTGTAGGACCGCTCAATACGCAATTAGAGCGGTGGAGACTGAACAGTCTTGAATTCGCAAGGAGAAAGCACTGAGTGCAACGCCTACGTATGTTGCTTTGGGAATCTGACCTGTTACGACTAGTGGACGTGCGAAGTTCTGCCCAGCACTAATAATGGAAGATCGAGAAGTGCGAATCCAGACTTTAAGCATCGGAGGGTACAGAACTACAGTGCGAAGTGTGGGTAGTGAGGGAGAAGCAGTGGTCTTGGTGCACGGAATGATATCCAGTTCCTATATATATGAAGGGTTATTGCAGAAACTGCCAGGGAAATATCGAGCTGTAGCGATGGACTTGAGGGGACATGGCGATTCCGAATGTGCGGATTACGATGCAACTCGGGGACTCAGAGACTTCGCAGAGGACATTAGCGACTTGATGGTTGCATTTGCCATATCACAAGCGCACCTAGTCGGCCACTCTCTCGGTGGAGGCGTTGCCATGCAGTTCGCCCTACTCTACCCCCACCAAGTCCTATCCCTCACCTTGGAAGCCACCATGTCTCCCTTCGGTCAGTACTGCACTAAGGACAAACAAGGCACTCCCTGCTGGCCTGACTATGCAGGGTCTGGCTGCGGCTTTCCCAACCCTGCCTTCCTTGCAGCCATGCGGTCCCGAGACATGTCTCTGGACAACCCTTTCTCGCAGCCGAATGCTTGGCGGAGAGTCGTGGTCAAGCCGCCCTTCACCCTGCCTCCTGATGTCGAGGAGAAGATGTGCCAGGAATCATTTAAATGCTGTAAATCGGCCGATTTCTTCCCGGGAGATGTGCAGATGTCGGACAATTGGCCAGGATATCGCCCAGGAGTTAAAGGAGTGCTTAACGCTGTTTCGCCTGCTTACTGCAATTTGGCGGCTTTTGTGGACATTCAGCCGAAGCCGCCAGTGTTGTGGGTGAGAGGGGACTCCGACTGTATTGTGAATGATAAAGCTCCGGGGGACCCAGGGAGTTTAGGAGCTGCGGGGGTTATCATGAACTGGCCTGGGGAAGGGGTCTTTCCAGCGCAACCGATGGTAAAGCAAATCCGAAACGTGCTAAAAGGCTATGAAAAGCTGGGAGGAACGTATAAGGAAGTGGTGCTCCCGGACTGCGCTCATGCGCCTCATATAGAGAAAGCAGCGCAGTTCCTAGCAGAATTAGTCACTTTCCTAGCTAATATAGCTTAGGCACGTTACCAAGTGGCTAATAGAATGTGAATAGCTTTG
>Ga0247837_1001233_pt1 | contig 54615 bp, 46 predicted proteins | sample LaCtaG_2_FD_187115 | JGI IMG/M metagenome (GOLD analysis project Ga0247837, IMG submission 187115) | Freshwater microbial communities from meromictic Lake La Cruz, Castile-La Mancha, Spain - LaCruzMarch2015_14.5m | ecosystem: Environmental > Aquatic > Freshwater > Lake | place: Spain: Castile-La... | reverse complement strand
CCCCGGGCAGCCCCCGGTCGGGACCAACGCCCCCCACAACCCCCAACGTCGGCACCCACCGGCGCCGACGCCGCCCACTGTCAGCCGGCGGCAGGGTTATGCTTCAGGGCTGGCGCACGACCCGCAGCCGCGCCCCGCTCGCTTGGCTTGGGGTATTATTGGGGTCTGCCCTGGAGTCAAGACCCGTTCGCCGGCTCGGGCGCGCGCCCGACCCCGGTCTTTCAACGCAACCCCGGAAGCAACCACAGATGATCGCGCCGCCGACCAAGCTCCTCATCGGTCGCGACCGCGACTGCGACATCGCCCTGGCCCATGAGAGCGTCAGCGCCCGCCATGCGGAGCTGACCTTTCTGCCCGCGGGCAAACTCCTGCTCACGGACCGCAAGAGCCGCAACGGCACCTTCCGGCTGCTGCCCGATGGGCGCGAGCAGCGCGTCCACCAGGAACTGGTCTCCCCCATGGACCGGGTGCGCCTGGGCGAGGTGGCGCTGACGGTGCGTGAGATCCTGGAGGCGGCGCGGCTCAAGTACCCGGGCTTCGCGCCGCCTGAGCGCGCGGCGGACCCCGCACCGCCGACCCCGCCCGTCCAGGGCCGCCGCCTGGAGCGCTGCGACTGCGGCGCGGTCAAGACCGTCGGCCAGCCCTGCCAGGAGTGTGGACGATGAAGGCGCTGTGGGACCTGCCGAACCGTCTGCCGATCCTCGGCCTGTCGCTCCTCGCCGGCGTCCTCTTCATCGCCGTGCTGAGCTGGGCCCTGAAACCCGGCAGCGGCGCCGCGGTGGTGATCCTGGACTTTAACGAGGTCATGGCCCCGAACTCCCCCTTCGTCTATCCCTTCACGGTGCAGAACCTCATGCACCTGCTGTTCTTCGTCGGTCTGGGGGAGGTCTGGTGCCGCTGGCGCGTCGCCGAGCGCGAGCACGCCATCAATGGCGAGGGCCTGCTGCCGCAGGACTACCGCGTCATCCTCCAGGACCACGACCTGCCCGCCATCCGCGCCCGGGTCGCCGACCGCTACGACGCGGAGCACGGCTTTCTGCCGAGCCTGATCGATCTCTGCATCCTCCAGTTCCGTGCCAGCCGCTCGGTGGATCAGACCGTGAGCGTCATGAACAGCAGTCTGGAGCTGATCGACCACCGGCTCGACCTGCGCTACGCCATGCTGCGCTATCTGGTCTGGGTCATCCCCACCGTCGGCTTCATCGGCACCGTCGTCGGCATCGCGCTCGCCATGGGCCTGATCGATCCCACCGCCAAGGACCAGCCCTTAGGCGAGATCGCCCAGGCCCTGGGCATCGCCTTCAATACCACCCTGGTGGCCCTGGTGGAGAGCGCCATCCTGGTGCTGCTGATGAACCTGGTGCAGGCGCGGGAGGAATCCGCGCTCAATCGCGCCGGTCATTACACCCTCATCAACCTGATCAACCGGCTGTATGCGGGCGGGCGTTAGTCACGCTCGCGGTCGTCGTTGTCGTTGTCGTAATCGTAATCGGAAAAGCGATGCAATAACCTCGATTACGACAACGACAACGACAACGACAACGGCGCCCAAATCCAGTAGACCGTAGGGTGCGCCGCGCGCACCACGGCGCCGACCGAGCCCCTGGCTTCAGCAAACAACCGCAGCCTCGCAAGGTGCGCACGGCGGCCGTGATCATCGTTCCGGCTGCGGCCCGGACGGAGTCCAAGGCTTCAGCCTTGGAGGGGCAAGCCCAAGGCTGAAGCCTTGGACTCCAGAAGAACACCGCTGGCCGGAACGATGATCAAGGCCCGCACGGCACGACCTACGCCAAGGGTCCGAGCAATTGCGTCAGGTGGTACCAATACCCGGTTTCAGCTTATCTTGCATATCGACCCCAACGGGGTCGAACATACCAGCCCAGGGCAACGCCCTGGGATAGCGTTATTTATTTATTATTTGGCCCAGCCCTGAAAGGGCGTGACATAGCGGCGAGACTCCTGATGTCACGCCCTTTCAGGGCTATGCTCCGTTTTGCCGCATACCCAGGGCGTCGCCCTGGGCTGGTATGTCGCGCCCCTTTGGGGCTTGAGCAGGCCGACGGGCACTAGCCCGGACCGAAACCCCCACGAGCGGCTCCCGTAGGGTGGACAAGCGCAGCGCAGTCCACCATGAACGCCCGACACAGGTAGAATGACCCGCGGACCTGAACCGAAAGAGAAACGGCGACATGGACCCGACCCCCGACGCACCCTGCCCCCACTGCTTTGAGCCCGACCCCGGCCACCCCTGCCGCCACTGCGGCTGGCAACGGGGCCTGGACAACCAGTCCCCCGGTCTGCCCCTGGGTACCCGGCTCCACGGCACCTACCGCATCGGCCGCGTGCTCGGCCACGGCGGCTTCGGCATCACCTATCTCGCCTGGGACGAGAACCTCGAACTCAAGCTCGCCATCAAGGAATACCTGCCCCTGCACCTGGCCGGCCGCGACGGCGACCGGGCCACCGTCAGCGTGCGCCCGGGCGAGGCGCGCGAACAGTTCGACCACGGCCTGACCGGCTTCCTCAACGAGGCCCGCGCACTCGCCCGCTTCGATCAGCACCCGGGCATCGTCGGCGTCAAGGGCTTCTTTCGCGCCCACGGCACCGGCTATATGGTCATGGAATATGTCCCGGGCATCACGCTCAAGACCTATCTGGAGCGCCGCGGCGGGCGCATCCCCTTCGCCGACGCCCTGGCACTCCTGATGCCGGTGATGGACGCCCTGCGCGCCGTCCACCAGGTGGACCTGCTGCACCGCGACATCGCCCCGGACAACATCTACATCACCACCGGCGGCCAGGTGAAGTTGCTCGACTTCGGCGCCGCCCGCCAGGCCCTGCGCGACCAGAGCCAGTCCTTGTCGATGATCTTCAAGCCCGGCTACGCCCCCTGGGAGCAGTGCCACAAGGGCGGCCGGCAGGGCCCCTGGACCGATTGTTACGCGCTCGCCGCCACGCTGTACCACGCCATTACCGGCCAGCGCCCGCCGGAATCGCCTGACCGCATGGAGCAGGACGAGTTGGTCGCCCCCTCCCGGCTCGGCATCGCCTTGCCGGCCGCCGCCGAGGCCGTGCTGATGCAGGCGCTCGCGGTCAAGGCCAAGGATCGCATCCAGGATATGGTGACTTTGCAGAAGGGGTTGCAGGGCAAGGACGGGGGGCCGACGCCGCAACTGGCAGAGCCGCCCATACCACCTGGACCCCCGACGCCGCCGCAACCGCCGCCCGCCGCCCCGGCGCGACCGCGCCGGTGGGGGCCGGTCCTGCTCGGGGGCGGTCTCCTGGCGATAATCCTGGGTCTCGCCTATCTCGGGTACCAGGACCAGGAACGGCGCTCGCACCAGGCGGAGGCTGTCCGTTTCGCGGAGGCGGCCCGCGCGGAACGTGCGGCTGCCGCGGCACGCGCGACAGAGGCGGCGGAGACGGAGCGTGCGGCGGAGGCTGCCCGCGCGGAGCAGGCGGCCAAGGCAAAACGCGCGGCCGACGCGGCGCGAGCGGCCGAGGAGGCCCGCCTGGCCCAGGAACGCGCCGAGCAAGAGGCGGCACGGTCTGACAAGACGCCCATCCCCGCCCTGGTCGCCATCCCCGCCGGCAGCTTTTCCATGGGCTGCCAGCCGGGCGAGAAGGAATGCTTTGACAACGAGAAACCCGCCCATCGCGTCCAGGTGGCCGCCTTCGAGCTGGGCCAAACCGAGGTCACCTTCGACCAGTGGGACGCCTGTGTCACCGGCGGCGGCTGCACCCAGAAACCCGCCGACCAGGGTTGGGGCCGTGGTAAGCGCCCGGTGATCAACGTCTCCTGGGACGATGCCCAGCAGTATGTGACTTGGCTGAGCCGCAAGACCGGCCAGACCTGGCGTCTGCCCACCGAGGCGGAATGGGAATATGCCGCCCGCGCCGGGACCAGCACCGCCTTCAGCACCGGCAACTGCATCACCACCGCACAGGCCAACTATGACGGGAATTACGACTATGCCGATTGCGGCGCGAAGACGGGAAAGTACCTCCAGAAGACCCAGTCCGTCGGCAGCTACCCCGCCAATCGCTGGGGCCTTTTCGATCTGCACGGCAACGTCTGGGAATGGGTGCAGGACTGTTATCATGCCAGCTACACTGGTGCACCGAAGGACGGGGCGGAGTGGCGTGATTCTTGCAGTGAAAGTGGGCGGCGCGTCCTGCGCGGCGGGTCTTGGCTCAGCTACCCCAGGTACCTGCGCTCGGCCAACCGCGGCTGGTACGACACCGGCAACCGGGACAACAGCCTCGGTTTCCGCGTGGCCAGGACGCTTACCCCTTGATCCTTTACTCCTTTACCTCTTGGGGGGTTCACGGGGCTCTTCGGGGCCAGGGGGGCTGGATGGCTGGGGGGTCCAGGGGGGCATAGCCCCCCTGGTCGCGATTTTTTTTGCAGGCCCCTCATGTCCGATAGCGTCCGTCATCTCGGCCCCGCCCTGGAGTCGCACCAGCGCTTCCTGACCTGGCTCATCCCGACCCTGGAGAAATTCCCGCGCGCCCAGCGGTTCCTGCTCGGCGACCGGATCGAGAGCACCGCGCTCGACGTGCTGGAGCGCCTGATCGAGGCGACCTATACCCGGGTGCGTGGTCCCCAGGCGGCGCCTTGATCATAGTTCCGGCCACTTCGAGGGCTACATCCGTCACGGCCGGGGGGCCGCCCTACGCCGTAGGAGCGGCCCCCCGGCCGCGACGGGTTGCCGCAAGGGCGCGTGGCCGGAGTTATGATCAAGGCCCCCACGCGGTATCGCGAGCGCGATGGTGACATGCGATGCTCAGCCTGGAAGGATTCTTGGCCGCCGGCAGACAGATGCCGCCGGCCCGCCCGGCAGCGGGGGTGGAAAGACTCTCCCCGGCACTCGGTGAACCGCAATTGTTCCATCGCTTCATGCGCGAGTTCGGCGGCGGGAACCAGGCCCTGTTCACCGACATCCTCGGCAACGCCCTGGAGATTGACCGCAACCTGTTCCTGAACCTCAAGGGCGAGTTGCGCTATTGGAGGTGGGAGCGGTAGAGGGGCCTCTCTACCGTCCGGGCTTGCGACTGGTGGCCCAGGTCCCGAGGTCGCCGCAAACCGTTACAGTCCAAGGATAGCCCATGCTGTCGGCAACCGACAAGAGAGGATTCCCGTAGCCCACCGGGTCCGGCACCGCAGGTTGGAGTTACTGATCGAGAACGGGCAAATCTGCCCATCAATGTCGGCGATCATGATGCGGTGTAGTGATGTTGCTACAAGGCCCGCCGCAGCAGGGCGAGGTCATCGACACTGAGCCCGGTGATCGCGGCGATGGCCGTATCGTCCAGGTCGGTACCGCGGATCAGATTGATTGCCGTCAGGCGCAACGTCTCGGTCCGGCCTGCCTCCCAGCCTTCCTCCCGCGCATCCTTCAGCAGGCTGACCTCGTCGTGAAGCGCGCGCTCGCGCACAAACGCGAGGCGCCGCGCCTCGGCGTCCGCACTCAGGGTCCTGAGCTTATCCAGCGCGGCGCGCACCGGTGGGTCTGCGATCCGGGACATGGTCTCGTCCTCCTGCCGGTGTTCAAAGAGTGTGATCCAGGCGCCGAGTGCGCCCCCTGTTGGTTGGAGCCGGTCGGCCTTGCGCAGTTCGATCAGGTGGACTGCGCTGCGCGCCAGTTGGACTCGTCTCGGACGCAACCCCGTCTACCGCGCGGCTGCCTTGTTCTTGCGTGCGCTCTACCGCATGATAGAGCGCACGTTTACACCTGAGCCGGCGAGGCAACCATGACGAGCATCAGCGCCAATGACTTGAAAGTAAAAGGCATCGCCGCGATCGAGGCGGCCCTGGCGGGGCAGTCCGAGGCACTGGTCTCGGTGCGGGGCAAGGACCGGTTTGTGGTGATGGACCTGTCCCACTACCAGTATCTGCGCGAGTGTGAGTTGGAGGCGGCCCTCGCGCAGGCGCGGGCGGACCTGGCCGCCGGGCGTTGCGTCGCCGAGTCGGCGGACGCCCACCTGGACCGGATCGAGGCGACGCTCGACGCCGAGCCGACGCGCGCTCCGAGTGGGCGGGGATGACCTATGCGCTCGTCTTCACACCAGGGTATGAGCGCGTCGAGAAGCGATTCCTGCGGCGTCACCCGGAGCTTCGCCGACTCTATCGCAAGACCTTGCGGCTGTTGGAGACCGATCCCTTCCATCCCTCGTTGCGGCTGCACCCGTTACAGGGCAGGCTCGCCGGGCTGCACTCGGCCTCGATCAATCTCTCTTACCGCATCACGTTGGAACTGCTGATCGAGAACGGGCAGATCCTGCCCATCAATGTCGGCGATCATGATGCGGTGTACTGATGTTGCTACAAGGCCCGCCGCAGTGCGGCAATGTCATCGACGCTGAGCCCGGTGATCGCGGCGATGGCCGCGTCGTCCAGGCCGGTAGCGCGGATCAGATTGATGGCTGTCAGGCGCAACGTCTCGGTCCGGCCTGCCTCCATGCCGGCCTCCATGCCTGCCTTCATGCCTGCCTCCCGGCCCTCTTCCCAGCCTTCCTCCCGCGCATCCTTCAGCAGGCTGACCTCGTCGTGAAGCGCGCGCTCGCGCACAAACGCGAGGCGCCGCGCCTCGGCGTCCGCACTCAGGGTCCTGAGCTTGTCCAGCGCGGCGCGCACCGGTGGGTCTGCAATCCGGGACATGGTTTCCTCCTCCTGCCAGTGTTCAAAGAGTCGTTCTTGGGGTCGAGCAGGTCGCTCATCGCAACGGTTCCGGCGGCGTGGGTCGGCGGTCGAGCATAGCACCGGCGGGGCCTCGGAAGGAGTCCGGCACCACCGTTGCCCTTGGTGGACTGCGCTGTGCTTGTCCACCCTACGACCGCCCCACGGCTCGCGACTACTATCCGACGGCCGTCGGACCTAGGCTACAATAACCCGCGGACCTGAACCGAAAAGAGGAAGGCGCGATGGACCCGACCCCCGACGCACTCTGCCCCGGCTGTTTTGCCGACCCCGGCGGCACGCACCCCTGCCGACACTGCGGCTACGACGAGCGGGCGGTGCGGCCCCCCTTGCTGCTGCCCCATCGCACCCTGCTCCAGGGGCAATTCCTGGTGGGGCGGGTGCTCGGGCGGCCGGGCGGTTTCGGCATTACCTATCTGGGGTGGGACCTGCGTCTCGAGCGGCGGGTCGCCATCAAGGAGTTCCTGCCGCGGGACCTGGCGGGTCGCGGGGCGGATCAGGTCAGCGTGGTGCCGCACTCGCCGGAAGACCGGGAGGTGTTCCACTACGGCCTGGAGCAGTTCCTGCGCGAGGCGCGCACCCTGGCGAAGCTGGACCATCCCAACATCGTGCGGGTGATGCAGGTCTTCGAGGCCAACGGCACCGCCTATCTTGTCATGGAGTTCTATCAGGGCCTCACACTCGCCGAGCATCTGGAGCGTCAGGGCGGGCGCCTGGATGAGGACAGTTCACGCCAGTTGATCGGCCCGGTCCTGGACGGCCTGCGGGCGGTCCATGCCAAGGGTTTCCTGCACCGCGACATCAAGCCCCAGAACATCTACCTGGCGCGCACCGAGGGCGGCGGGGTGCGGCCCATCCTGCTCGACTTCGGCGCCGCCCGCCAGGCGGTGGGGGAGCGCAGCCAATCGGTCTCGGTACTCGGCACCCCGGGCTATGCCCCCTTCGAGCAATATCACAGCCGCGGTCAGCAAGGCCCCTGGACCGACGTCTATGCCGTGGCGGCCGTGCTCTATCGAATGGTCACCGGCAGCACCCCAGTACCCGCCAACGAGCGGATGGCGGACGACGATCTCCCACCGGCGAGCGCCTTTGGCGTCTCGGCCGCCTTGAGCGCGACCCTGAGCCGCGCCCTTGCCCTGAAGCCGGACGGTCGTCCGCAAAGCGCCGCGGCGATGCAGGCGGCACTCGCGCCGGTCCCGGCCCCGCTCGGGGATCCCGCGCCGCCCGTGCCCATACCGGCACCGGCCCCGGTAAGGAATCTGTGGCCCTGGATGCTCCTGGGTCTCTTGGCGATCGGGGCACTGGTGTACTGGCAGTTCAATACGATGGAAGGGCGCCACCAGGACGACCTGGCCTTCGCCGCCGCCCAGCGTGAGGACACGGCCGCCGCCTATCGGACCTATCTCGCGGGGTGCGAGCGCGCCGGCTGTGGCCATGATGCCGCGGCGCGGGCCGCCCTCGGGCGGGGCGGGGGGACCGGCGCCGCGGCCACCGGCGCGCCCGCCGCGGACGACGCCTTCGTCCTGGCCGCCCGCATGAACACGCCGGAGGCCTACCGCGGCTATCTCGCCGGCTGCGCCGCCGCCGGCTGCCCCCATCGGGACGAGGCCCAGGCCGCCCTGGAGCGCCTGGCCCTGACCGCGGAGCGCGAGCGCACCGAGGCCGCCCGTGCCGCGCTGATGAAGGAGACCGATCGCTACGAGTCCGTCCGCTATGAGCGCGACGCCGCCGCCTTCGCCCGCGCCCGGGCGGCCGATACCGCGGCGGCCTACCGGGGTTATCTCGATACCTGCGCGGCCGATGGCTGCGGCCAGCGCGCCGCGGCCGAACAGGCGTGGGGGGAGCGCGTGCGCGGCGAGCGCGATGTGGGGGCCTTCAACACGGCGCGCGGCGCGGATTCCGAGGTCGCCTACCGCGCCTATCTCGATACCTGCCACGAGAACGGCTGCGCCTATGCGGCGCTGGCCCGCCAGCGCCTGGGGGAACTGGAGACCGCCCGGCGCGCCGCCGAGGCCCGCACCGCCGCCGCCCGCCAGGCCCAGGAGGCCCAGCAGGCCCCGGTCAAGGCCCTGGTCGCCTATTTCGACCATGCCCGTGCCGGGCGCCTGGATGCCGCCTTGGCCAGCCTGGAGAACCCCAAGCCGTCCTCCCGCAAGGTGCTGGAAAACCTCGCTTCGGTCACCCTGAACGAGGCGCGGCTGGACACCATCGGCGCCGACTCCGCCCAGGTCCTGATCGACTGGACCGGCACCACCAAGGACCGTAAGAGCGAACGCTACCGCGGCCTGGTGCCCATGGTGCTGCGCGACGGCACCTGGCGGATCGGCAGCTTCGGCGGATTGGTACGCCAGTAGGAACCCTGATGATCACCATGGCTGCCCACCACACCCGAACCCTGACCCTGCTCCTGGCCGTCCTGTGGGGACCGGCCCTGGCGACGGATGACCCGAGCGTCACGGCGGTCAAGCGCTTCTACGATGCCGTTGAGCACCATCGCTGCGAAGAGGCCATGGCGCTGCGCACCGGTTACACCCGGGAGGACTGCCTGACCAGCATCACTGGCGCGCAGGTCAGCGCCAAACGGCTCGCGGGGTCGACGCGGGACGCGGTCATCGCGTTGGACCTGGTCTATCCCCAAGGTCCAAGCGGCTTCGACTTCCACGGACTGGTCAACCTCAAGGCGGTGGGCGACGGCTGGGTCATCGACGGGGGTTCCTACCGGGCCGGCGGCCGGATCGAGTCACTGAGTGACTACCAGGCGGTCGCGGGCCATGCGCCCGCCGCGGCTGCTCAGCCGACCGTGCATCCCGCCCCGACCGACCCTGGGGCGCCCGCACCCGAGTCGGTCCCCGTCGTGCCCGCACCCGCGACGGTGGCTCCGCCGCTGGTCGAGGCCCCACCCCCGCGGCACAAGAAGCCCCTCGACCTGAAGGTCCAGCCCGCCCCGCCATCGACCGCGCTGCCAGTGCCCGAGCCCGCGCCCGCGCATGAGCCCGCACCCGACCCGGTGCCGCCGCCCCTCGGCCAGGTCGCAGAACCCGTCTCCGGCCCCGGCTCCGCGGCCATCCTCGCCGCCTGCTGGACGCCGGACGAACTCAGGGGCCGCCCCGGCGAGCGCAAGATCAAACAGCGGCTGCCCGCCGATCACAGCCCCCCCGCACGGCTCGCCCCGCACCATCCCACCCCGCCCCTGGGGGGCGCGTTCGCCCGCTCCCTGCGCTCGGTGACACCCGTCAACGGCCGCAAGCTCATCGCCCTCACCTTCGACCTGTGCGAACAGTCCAACGAGGTCACCGGCTATGACGGCGAGTTGGTCGACATCCTGCGCGCGGCCAACGCCAAGGCCACCTTCTACGCCGGCGGCAAATGGATGCGCTCCCACCCCGAACGCACCCAACAATTGATGGCGGACCCGCTCTTTGAACTCGGCAACCACGCCTGGACCCACGGCAACCTGCGCGTCCTCGATGGCCCCGAGATGGAGGATCAGATCCGCTGGACCCAGGTCGAATACGAAATCCTGCGCGAAGACCTGCTGGCGCGTCCCTGCGCCCAGCCCGATGCCGCCGAAGGGCACTATGCCATCCCCTTCCTGCCCCAAACCTTCCGCTACCCCTATGGCACCTGTAACGCCGCCTCACTCGCGGCCGTGGCCGCCGCCGGGCTCTATCCGGTGCAATGGAGCATCGTCACCGGCGACCCCGCCGCCGGCCAGTCCGCCGCACAGATCGTCCGCGGCGTCCTGGCCAGCCTCAAGCCCGGGGCCATCGTCATCGCCCACGGCAACGGCCGCGGCCGGCACACCGCCGAGGCCATGAAGACCCTGATCCCGGCGCTGCGCAAGCGCGGTTACGACCTCGTCACCGTCAGCGAGCTGATCGCCGCCGGCACCCCCCACCTGGTCGAGGAATGCTATGAGACGAGCCCCGGCGACAATCACCGCTATGACAAGCTCTTCGGCAAAGGCACCGAATGACCCGCTGGGCAGAGGAATCCGCCAGGGTGGATGAATCCCGTGGGGTGGATGAATCCCGTGGGGTGGATGAATCCCGTGGGGTGGATGAATCCCATGGGGTGGATGAATCCCATGGCGTGGATGAATCCCGTAGGGTGGACAAGCGCAGCGCAGTCCACCGATGCACCCGCCGTCTGGCCGCCCTGAAGCAGGAGGCCGCCGCCAAGACCCAGGCGGAGGCCACGGCCACGGCCAAGGCCGAGGCCGAGGCCGAGCGTCAAGCCCAAGCAGTGGCAGAGCGCCAGCGGGCCGAGGCTGAGCGCCAGGCACGCGAGGCCCGGGAGCGGACCGAGGCCGAACGCCAGGCCCGCGAGCGCGCCGAGGCCGAGCGGGCCCGGTTGGCGAGCGCGCCCGTCATCGAGCCCGCCATGGTGCGCATCCCCGCCGGCGGCTTCCTGATGGGCTCCCCCAAAGCCGAGCCCGGGCGGGCGAGTGACGAAGGCCCACAACACCAGGTCCAGGTCCCGGTCTTCGAACTGGAAAAATACGAGGTCACCCGTGCTCAGTTCCGCGCCTTTGTCGAGGCCACCGGCTATACGATCCCCAAGGGTTGCAACGCCTGGACCGGCAGCCAATGGGAGATCAAGCCCGATGCCTGGTGGGACGCGCCGGGCTTCGCCCAAGGCGACAGCCATCCGGTGGTCTGCGTCAGTTGGGACGACGCCCAGGCATTTCTTGCCTGGCTGAACGAAAAAAACCAATCAGGGGTAGCGGCTGCCCAGCGAGGCGGAGTGGGAGTATGCCGCCCGGGCGGGAACCACCTCCCCCTTTAGCACCGGCCACTGCATCACCACCGGCCAGGCCAATTACCACGGCAATTCGGCCGACTATAACGGCTGTGGCGCCAAGACCGGCGTTGCCCTTGGCGCGACCAAGCCGGTGGGTAGCTACCCGGTCAATCCCTTGGCTCCCTGGCAGATCCATGACATGCATGGCAACGTCAACGAGTGGACGCAAGACTGTTGGCATGACAGCTACTCCGGCGCACCCAAGGATGGTTCAGCCTGGCTCGATGCGTGCGCAATTGGTGGGCGACGCGTGCTGCGCGGCGGATCTTGGGGCAGCTACCCCAGAAGCTTGCGCTCCGCCTTTCGCAACAGGGACGTCACCGGGGTCCGGCTCAACGACCTCGGTTTCCGCGTAGCCAGGACGCTTACCCCTTGATCCTTTGCTCCTCTACCTCTTGGGTGGGCCAGGGGGGATAGCCCTCTGGTCGCGATTCTTTTCACATCCGGACGACAAAAGCCCCCCCGTGGGAGCAGCTTTACCGTGAAAGTGCGTAGTCAGGCCATCCTGGCCTGACGGTGTCGGGGTTGGAACAGTCAGGGCTGGAAGCCCTGACTACGCCGCCTCGCACGCTGGCCATCGAGCTGGCGGTCGAGAGGACTTTCATGTTCCGGGGTGGCGCGGGTGCCATGACCGTTAGCCGCGACGAGACCACGGCCACCGTCCCGGTCGCGTCGCGGCTGAAGCCGCTCCCACCCGGCGACCGCCAAGCAGGGATTCCCCGTAGGATGGACGAGCGAGTGCCTAGTCCACCGCGTCCGGCACCCAGCGGTTGGTCATCGCGGATGACCCCGGCGGGGTACCGGCGTTGCGGCCTTGGTCATCATGTCGGCCACCGCGCTAGCCGCGAGGTCGATGGTCCGCACAGCGGACCCTGCGGAACTACAAGGCCCGCCGCAGCGCGGCGAGGTCATCGACGCCGAGCCCGGTGATCGCGGCGATGGCCGCATCGTCCAGGCCGGTACGGCTGATCAGATTGATGGCCGTCAGGCGCAACGCCTCGGTCCGGCCTTCCTCCCGGCCTGCCTCCCGGCCCTCTTCCCAACCTTCCTCCCGCGCATCCTTCAGTAGGCTGACCTCGTCGTGTAGCGCGCGCTCGCGCACGAACGCGAGGCGCCGCGCCTGCGCGTCGGCACTCAGGGTCTTGAGCTTGTCCAGCGCGGCGCGCACCGGTGGATCTGCAATCCGGGACATGGTCTCGTCCTCCTGCCAGTGTTCAAAGAGTGTGATCCAGGCGCCGAGTGCGCCCCCTGCTTCTTGGAGCCGGTCGGCCTTGCGCAGTTCGATCAGGTTGAGCTGCAGTTCCTGACCCAGGGTGACCGCCGGACGCTCGGCATCGCGCATCTCGAAACACCAGCATGCTTGATCCTGGTGCGCCGGCTCCTGAAACAGATCGAAGTCGAGCAGATGGATGCCGATCGCCGGTTTGAGTTTCCCGTAGTCGTCCCCGGCGACCAGTTGCCCGCTGATCAGCCGGGCCAGATAGTAGGTGCTGCGCGCACTCCAGGCGCGATAGCGGCGCACCTGCATCTCGATATTATACTGGCCGCCGGCGGCATCTTCGGCCAGCAGGTCCAGGATGATGTATTTGCCGTGCAGTTCCGCGGCCTCGATCGCCGGGTTCTTGACCTCAATCTGTGTGATCGGCACGGCCTGTGGGCGCACGGCGTTGATCAGCGCCACCAGCAAGGCCGGGGCGTCGGCGAACAGGCGCTTGAACACATAGTCGTTCTTGGGGTCGAGCAGGTCGCTCATCGCACTGGTTCCGGCGGCGTGGGTCGGGGGTTCAGTATAGTTGCGGTTGGTGGATTGCGCTGCGCTTTGTCCACCCTAAGGCCGTCCGGCGCCCCGCGGATTCCCCGGCGGCGATCGGACCTGCGCTACAATCACCCGCGGACCTGAACCAAGAAAGAGGAAGGCGCGATGGACCCGACCCCCGACGCACTCTGCCCCGGCTGTTTCACCGACCCGGGCGGGACGCACCCCTGCCCGCACTGCGGCTACGACGAGCGGGCGGCGCGGTCCCCGTTGCTGCTGCCCCAACGTACCCTGCTCCAGGGGCAATTCCTGGTGGGGCGGGTGCTCGGGCGACCGGGCGGCTTCGGCATCACCTATCTGGGGTGGGACCGGCGCCTGGAGCGGCGGGTCGCCATCAAGGAGTTCCTGCCGCGAGACCTGGCGGGTCGCGGGGCGGATCAGGTTACCGTGGTGCCGCACTCGCCGGAGGACCGGGAGGTGTTCGACTATGGCCTGGAGCAGTTCCTGCGCGAGGCGCGCACCCTGGCGAAGCTCGACCATCCCAACATCGTGCGGGTGATGCAGGTCTTCGAGGCCAACGACACCGCCTATCTGATCATGGAGTGCTACGCCGGCCTGACGCTGGCGGACTATCTCGACCGCAAGGGTGGCCGCCTGCCGGAATCCGAGGCCCTGGCCCTCATGCAGCCCGTTCTCGATGGCTTGCGCGTCGTCCATACCATGGGCCTGCTGCACCGCCACATCAAACCCCAGAACATCTACCTGGCACGCCTGGACGGCGGCGGGGTGCGCCCCATCCTCCTCGACTTCGTCGGCGCCGCTCGCCAAGTCATGAGCGAGCGCACCCGCTCACTCTCGGCGGTTCTTACCGAGTGCTATGCCGCCTTCGAGCAATACACCCGCCGGGTCAGGCAAGGCCCCTGGACCGATGTCTATGCCGTGGCGGCCGTACTCTACCGAATGGTCACCGGGCTCACCCCGCCCTCTGCCAATAGCCGGATGGCCGAGGACGACCTGGCCCCGGCCGCCACCCACGGCGCCTCGGCGGCCCTCAGTCGCACCCTGACCGCCGCCCTTGCCCTCGCCCCCGAGGCCCGGCTGCAAGATATTCCGGCCTTGCAGGCCGCACTGTGGCCGCTTGCCGAGATCCAGCCGCGGGATGCGGGAGTGCGCCGTGCGGGCAACTGGCTGCTGGACCTCTTGCGTATTGGCCAAGATCGTCGGTTGCCTATGGACGATCTCGTAGGGCGGACAAGCAACGCGCAGTCCACCGCCGCCGCCCCGCCATGGCAGGACGGACCAGGGACCGGGGTGATGATGAGCGACCATCAACCAGGCGAGGGCTGCCCCCCGGGCGTCGGCTGCGCAGACAACGAGCTTGACAGCATAAGACCCCGGAGTGATTCCATGGGTTTGATCACATGCGGCAAGGGTCACTTCTACGACCGCGGAACGTACGCCGATTGCCCTTACTGCGCTTTGCCCACATTCGATTCGCTCGCCGACGGCGATGAACAGACAGCGCGATCAGGGGCGACACCAGGTCTCTCTATCCAACGCTGCCCCCTATGCTTCCAACCGATCGCGGGCCAGCGCTGTCTCCATTGCGGCTGGCCCCAGGAGGTGCAGCGGCACCCGTCCTCCCTGGCCATCGGCAGCCTGCTCAGCGGCTCCTACCGAATCGGGCAAGTGCTCCATCATGGCGGATTCGGATTCCTCTATTTGGCTTGGGACGAAAACCTGGACCTGCCAGTCACGATCCGCGAATATCTGCCGCGTGATCAGGGCGTTCGTAGACATGACGCGGACGGACGGCTGGTCGTCCTTCCAGTGGACGGCGCGGCCGACTGGTTCAACGATGGCTTCAGGCGTTTCATCGACGAGGCCCGAATCCTGGCGCGCATGGACGTTCACCCGGTCATTGTCGGTCTCAAGCAGCTCTTCCGTACCAACGGCACGGCCTATACTGTCATGGAATACCTGGATGGGATCAGCCTCTGGGGGCGCCTTGGGGGCCACCAAGGGCAGTGCCTGGCATTCGGCGAGGTATCGCCCTGCTGACGCCCGTAATGGACGCGCTGCACGCCCTGCACGATGCCGGTGTGCTGCACCGCGGGGTGTCGCCCGCTAACATCCACATACGCCGTGACGGCAAGGTGAAGCTGTTGGCGGCCGACGGCGTGGTGCAGTTGCCGCTGAGCGACGCGCGCCCGGACCTGGACGTCATCATTTACAGCGGCTACTCGCCCTTCGAGCAATACACCCGCCAGGGCACGCTGGGCCCCTGGACGGACGTCTATGCATTGGCCGCGACCCTCTATCGCACCCTGACCGGCACAACGCCACCGGAGGCTCCCGAGCGCCTGGAGGAGGACCGTCTGGTGCCGCCCGCGGCCCTCGGCATCGCCCTGCCGGCCACCGCCGAGCGGGCCTTGATGAGGGCCTTGGCCCTGCGAGTGGCTGAGCGCACACCGGACATCGGCATCTTCAGGAACGAATTGCAGTCACCCTAGGGTGGACGAGTGCGACGAAGTCCACCGATTCCCACGGGCGGACTGCGCTGCGCTTGTCCACCCGAAGGCTATGATGATCGAATAGGCCAACCCAGACCGCAATCACGCGATCATCGGCCAGACCCAGACACCTTAAGGAGACCCACCGCCGTGTCAGCGCACCACCCCGCACCCCTGTGCCCAGGTTGCTTCGCCACTGAGGCGACGCGCGGGGCCTGCCCGACCTGCGGCTATGAGGCCGCCGCGCCGCGCCCGCCCGCGGCCCTGACCGCGGGGATCGAACTGCACGGTCAGTTCATCATCGGCCGGGTGCTCGGCCGGCCCGGCGGCTTCGGCATCACCTATCTGGGCCTCGACCGTCACCTGGAGGCCCGGGTCGCCATCAAGGAGTTCTTGCCGCGGGAACTCGCCACCCGCGCCGCCGACGGCAGCACCATAGTCCCGCACGGCACCGAAGACGCCGAGCTTCTGCGCTACGGTCTCACCCAGTTCCTGGGCGAGGCGCGCACCCTGGCCCGGCTCAACCACCCCAATATCGTGCGGGTGCGCCAGTTCTTCGAGGCCAACGGCAGCGCCTATCTGGTCATGGACTATTACCCCGGCCAGACGCTCGGCGAATTCCTGGAGCGCCAGCCCGGCGGGCGCCTGCCGGAGGCGACCGCCCTGGCCCTGATGGCGCCCATCCTGGACGGCCTGCGGGCGGTCCACTCCAAGGGCTTCCTGCACCGCGACATCAAGCCCCAGAACATCTATCTGGCCCGCACCGACTCCGGCGGCACCAACCCGGTGTTGATCGATTTCGGTGCCGCCCGCGAGGCCCTGGGCGAGCGCAGCCTGTCCATGTCCGTCATGGTAAGCGCCGGCTATGCCCCACTGGAGCAATACAGCCGCAAGGGCCAGGGCACCTACACCGATGTCTATGCCGCCGCCGCGGTGCTCTATCGCATGCTCACCGGGCAGACGCCGGCCCCGGCAAGCGAACGGGTCATGGATGACGAGTTGCAACCCGCCAGCGCCTTCGGTATCACCCCGGCCCTGAGCGATGCCATCGGGCAGGCCATGGCCATGCGGCCGGCGCAGCGGCTGCAAACGATCGAGGCCCTGCAGGGCCTGCTGGCGCCGCGCGCCGTTGCGGCCCCGCCGCCGCCCGCGCCTGCCGTCCCGCCACCCGTTGCAGCCGCGCCTGCGTCGGTTCCCGCGGCGGGATCCGTGGCGGAGGTCCAGGGCCTCGGTACGGCCCAGGTCCAGGCACTGCAACAGGCTGCGGCCAAGGCCCTGGGATTGGGGGTGGTGTTTCGTGACCCCGCCTTCCGGGTGCGCGTGACGGAACGGATCGAGACGGGCCAGCGGTTGGTCCGTAAGCGCTTGTTCGGCCCGGACGAGTACGAACCCGTCTATGAGATGCAGGAGCGCCTGGTGTCCGTCCCTCCGCCCGAACTGGTGATCATTCCCGCCGGGTCATTCACGATGGGGTCACCCGATACGGAGGCGGGACGCAGTGCTTGCGAGGGGCCGCTACACCGGGTGACCTTCGCCGCACCCTTCGCCCTGGGGCGCTATGCGGTGACCTTCGACGAATACGACGCCTTCTGCGCCGCCACCGCGCGGGAGTCTCCGAAGGATTGGGGCTGGGGGCGCGGTCGCCGACCGGTGATTCAGGTCTCTCGGGATGACGCTCAGGCCTATGCGACTTGGCTCTCCAAGGCGACCGGCAAGGGCTATCGGCTGCCAAGCGAGGCGGAATGGGAGTATGCCTGTCGTGCTGGGACCAAAACGCCATTCAGCACTGGCCACCGTATTCAAACCAACCAGGCGAACTACGACGGTACCTATGGGTACGCAGACTCCGGAGCCGAACCGGGTGTCGCTCTCCAGAGGACCCAGCCGGTGGGCAGCTATCCGGCCAACCCTTGGGGTCTGTACGATATGCACGGCAACGTCTGGGAGTGGGTGCAGGACTGTTGGCAGAACAACTACACCGGTGCACCCAAGGACGGCTCGGCTGGGCTCGATGGGTGCGGAATTAGTCGGCGACCTGTGCTGCGCGGCGGTTCCTGGAACTCCCTTCCGCAGTACCTTCGTTCCGCCGGCCGCTTCGGGTATGGCACCGGCTACCGAGACTTCAAGGTCGGTTTCCGTTTAGCCAGAACGCTTATCCCTTGAGTCATTCATTCCTGACGTTTCGGGGCTCGTAGGGTGCACAAGCCCTATAGGGTGGACGAGCGAGAGCGAAGTCCACCGCAGCCCGCGCCGTGGTTGGTGGATGGTGGACTGCGCTGCGCTTGTCCACCCTACGGCGCTTGTCCACCCTACGCGGCCACGCTACGCGGCTTGTCTTCCAGACGAGGTTCAATACGGGAGCTGAAGAACAGATGACCTGTGAACTGCACGATCGCCAACTTGGTTTGGCCACGGATGCCCGCCCCCAGGGCGCCATGACGGCAGTCCGCCCTCCGGATGCGGCTCCGCGACCGAGCGCCGGCCCCCGGCAGCGACGCCGGGGCGGGGCGGCGGCGCCGGTCTTCGCCCTGGCCGGCGCCGCCCTGCTCGGCGTTTTCGCCAGCCAGGCACAGGCCGCCCCGCCCACCGACACCAGTACGCTGAGCTTCAGCCAGGCGCTGGTCGCCCGCTGCGATGAACTCGCCGCGGACCCGGATGACCCGGGGCGTCAGGCGACCGGCGTACCGGCGTCGGCGCTGGTTGCGCCGCAGGTGATCGAGGCCTGTACCGCTGCCGCCTTCGCGGAGCCGGCCAACCCGCGCCTGCCGTATCAGCGGGGCCGGGCGCTCCAGGCGGGCGGGCGCGACGCGGACGCCTTCCGCGACTTTGCGCGGGCCGCGGACCTCGGCCATGCCCCGGCCCTCAAGGCGGTCGGGGATGCCTGGCGGTCCGGCCGGGGGTTGCCGAACGGCCAGCCGCCCGACGCGCGCAAGGCGCTGGCGGGGTACGAGCGTGCCGCCGCGACCGGCCATTATCCCCCGGCGGTGGCCGCCGCCGCGGAGCTCCGCCGTGCACTCCAGGGCGCGCCGCCGCCCGCGATCCCGTCCGCCCCCGGCGCGGCACCGCGGCCGACCCCGGCGGCGCCACCTGCACCGGGTGCGCCACCCGCACCGCCGACGCCGTCGGCACCCGTCCCCACCACCGGGGGCCCGGCACCTCAACCGCCCGCGGCCGCGCCACCCATGCCGCCATCGACACCCGACCCCGCTGCCGCCGGCCAGGCGATGGTGGACCTGTGTGATCGCCTCGCGGCCGACCCGGACGACCCCGGGCGCCGGGAGGCGGGGGTGCCCGCTGCGGCATTGGCGGTCGGGCGCGCCATCGAGGCCTGTAGCGCCGCGGCCCTGGCCGAACCCGGCAATGCGCGCATTCAGTATCAACTCGGCCGTGTCTTGCGGGCGGGTGCCCGTCATCGCGAGGCCTGGCACGCCTTCGTGGAGGCGGGGGACCTGGGCTACTCCCCGGCATACAAGGCCATCGGCGATGCCTATGCGACGGGGATCGGCCTGCCCCCGGACCAGACGGAAGACGCGGGGACGGCCCTGTCCTGGTACCAGCGCGCCGTCGCCGCCGGCACCTACGACGCGGGGGATGCGGCGGTGCGCGAGATGCAGGAGTACATCCGCACCAACACCTTTGAGGAGGCGGCATTCCAAAACGGGCGCTTCATGGGGGTCATCTACACGCTGGAACTGAACCGCATCGAGGACCCGCTCGCCTTCTTCAACTACGCCTCCGGTCTCTACCAGGAGCTCGACTCCGAGCAGATCGTGGATCACGCGCCCGAGTGCAAGCCCCTCTTGGATAAGCTCGGCGAGGTCCTGCTGGGCTTCGGCGGGCTGGCGGCCGTGATCGATCGGGTGGGCCACTGGTTCGCGTCGAGCCAGGACCTGGGGCAGTTGGCGGGCGCCGTGCTCGGTACCGTCGTCGCCCAATCGTTCCACACGGATGCGGGTCGGCGCGATGCGTACAACCTGATCAACCGTTATGGTTGTAAGACTGAGGTCGGCAAGCGCATCCTGACCAACCTGGGACGGTTGCCGATCGTCGTGAACGCCCGCTACGGTGGGTCGGGCACAGCGGCGGCACCGGGCGCGGCACCGGCCGCGGCGCCGGGCGGCTCGGTGGCCGCGGCCGGCGCCGAGCGCTGGGTCCAGGCCCCCGACGAGGTCAATGTGCGCAACCGCCCGAGTGCGGATGCGGCCCGCGTCGGCAAGGTGCGGCGGGGCGAGCGGGTGGTCGTGGGGCGCGAGGAGAACGGCTGGTCCCATATCGGCCAGGGCTGGGTCTCGTCGCGCTTCCTGAGCGCCCAGCGCCCCGGCACGGCAGCGGCCCGCTGAGCCCGGTTGCGCGCCGGACCCGCGGCGCGCATCGCAACCGATCGTCCAACCCACCGAGACCGAGGCCAGTCACCATGCCCGCTACCCGACCCCCAGTCCACGGCGGTGCGGCGACCGCGCGCCGCCGTGCCGCGGTTGCCGCCGCGGCCTGCCTGCTCGGCGGCGCCCTGTTCCTGCCGCCGTCGGACGCCCGGGCGGGGTCGACCCAGCGCAACAACCAGCAGTCCGCGCAACAGGCATCCCAGCAGCACGCAACCACCGCGGTCGGCAAGGGCACCGCGCGCCCGACGGTGCGTAACTCCGCGCCAGCGGGCAACGCGACCGATACCAAGGCCCTCAAGCGCAGCGCTGCGTCCGCATCCTCATCCGCCGCTCAGGGCGCATCGTCCGGACAGGCGGCCGTCAAGAAGGACTTCGACGACGCGACCAAGGGTCCGAGAAAGCCCGGCAGTACCGAGGACACCCCCACTCCCGCTCCGAAGCCGACACCGTCATGGTTCGCCCCCATCAACCCCGGCAGCCCCCGCCCCCCGTCGGGACCGAAACGCTGATGGGCAGGGCCGTCGCCGGTCGGGTGGACGAGCGGGCCTTGATCAACCTAAATCCGGGAATTGCTCACACAAAGACACAAAGAACACAAAGAGAAACAGATCATTGCAGGCGTTGGTCCGATCACCGCCCGGGTGACCTCCGCGACCTACATATCGTTTTGAAAATCTTTGTGATCTTTGTGTCTCTGTGTGAGAACCGCTCTTTCTGGGATCATGGTTCCGGCCGTAGGGTGGACAAGCGCAGCGCAGTCCACCGATGCACGCGCCGCCGCTGGTGGACTGCGCTGCGCTTGTCCACCCTACGGAGACACCCCACGCGAGTTTGTCGTTGTCGTTGTCGTAATCGCGGCTATCGTAGCGACCCGGACTCTCTCGCACGCCGAATAGCATCGATTCTTCGATTACGATTACGACAACGATTACGACAACGACAACGACGGCGACAACGACGGCGACAACGAGTGTCTTCGTGTTTAACCTATTCCTGAGTCGTGACTGAACAGGCGCCATGATGCAAATCCCCCCCATCCGACACCGCGGCGTAGCGCTCCCCCTGGGTCGCGTCCTGCTCGCCTGCGCCCTGCTGGTCGCGGGTCCGGTTGCCGCCGATGGGCGCACGGACATGGACGCAGCGACGGTGCGGGTGGTCTGCCTGGCCGCCGGCGGCGATACGGCCAAGAGCGGCAGCGGGTCGGGGTTCGTCGTCGGTCGCGGGGGCGGCGGCAGCGCCCATGTCGCGACCAATTGGCATGTGGTGGACTGCACCGCGACCGGTGGCCGGGTCGCGGTACTGCTCGGCCAGGGCGCCGCGAACATCGTCGAGGCCCGGGTCCAGGCCCACGACGCCGAGCGCGACCTGGCGGTGCTCCAGACGCAGCGCCCACTCGGGCGGCCGGCCGTACGCTTCGCCGCCGTCGCCACCGTGGACAAGCTGGACCCGGTGCGGGCCTATGGCTTTCCGGGTGCCGCCGACGACTCCGCGGGTGCCGACCCGTTCGACCCTAGCGCCAACCCCGGCGTGGTCACCCGCATCTATCCGAAACCGACCGCGGCCGGCGTGGCCCAACTGATTCAGCACAGTGCCGGGATCAATCCCGGCAACTCCGGCGGCCCCCTGTTCGATGAGTACGGGCGCGTGATCGGCATCAACACCCAGAAATCGCTCGCGGCCGTGATGACCGTCGGTGCCGACGGCAAGCCCGAGATCGGCCGGGTGCCCTTGGGGGAGGGGATCGGTTGGGCGGTAGCGGCCGACGAGTTGTTCCCGCTCTTGGAGCGGCACGGGGTCCAGTACCAGGTGAGTCGCGGCCGGGTGGGCACGCTGGGCGGCCTCTGGCACCGTGAGCCGCTGTTGGTGTCCGCGCTGGTGCTCTTGCTGCTGCTGGCGGCCAGCGCGCTCGCGTTGGCGGCCAGCCGGCGCGGGCGCGCGGTGGTGCGCGACGGGGTGACCCGGGCACTGTCGCGCCCGCTGCGCCCGGGTGCACCGGCTGGCTCCCCGGCGAAACCCCGAGCCGCGGCGGCGCGCGCGGCGCCACCGCCGCCCGCCGGTACGCCCCTGCTGCGCGGCCTCGCCGGCCCCTATGCCGGCGCCGAACTGCCGTTGGCCGATGGCCCCATCGCCATCGGCCGCGACCCGGCCCTGGCGCAGTTGGTGGTGCCTCCCGCAGCGGGTCGGGTCAGCAAGCGCCACGCCCTGGTCGCCTACGACTGGAGCCGGCGGGTCTTCACCCTGGAAGACTGCTGGTCCACCCACGGGACCTTCCTCAACGGTGCGCCCCTGCCCGCGGGGGCCTGCGTGACGCTGAAGCCCGGCGACCGTTTCCACCTGGCCACGCCCGAGGTCGCCTTCGAGGTCCAACTGACATGAGCGTCCTGACCCTGAGTACCGCCACCTTGAGCCGCGCCGGCGGCCGTGACGCCAATGAGGACGCCGCCGACCACCGCGGCGGCTGCTGGGTCATCGCCGACGGGCTGGGCGGCCATGCGGGCGGCGAGGTGGCCGCGCGGATCGCCGTGGATCAGGTCCTGGCCGCGCTGGCCGGGGCGGCGCTGCCGAGCGGCGCGGCCCTGGCCCAGGCCATCGCGGACGCCCATCATGCCATCCAAGACCAACAGGCCCGCAACCCGCGCCTGGAGCGGATGCGCACCACCCTGGTGGTGCTCGTGAGCGACGGCGCTCAGGCGCTCTGGGCCCATGTGGGGGACAGCCGGCTGTACCACTTCCGGGGCGGTCGGCTGCGCGTGCAGACCGCCGACCACAGCGTGCCCCAGGCCCTGGCGCGCGCCGGGGAGATCCGCCCGGACGAGATCCGCTTCCACGAGGACCGCAACCGGCTCCTGCGCACCCTGGGCAACGAGGGCGAGGCCCGCCCCACGGTGTCGGCGACCCCGCTGGCGCTGGAGCCCGGCGACGCCTTTCTGCTCTGCACGGACGGCTTCTGGGAATACGTCACCGAGGGGGAGATGGAGGTGCTGCTGGCCAAGAGCACGAACGCGGACGACTGGCTGCAGGCGCTCGCCGCGCGCCTGTTGGCGCGGGCCGCACCGGGCAACGACAACTACACCGCCATGGCCGTCTTCGTCGCCTGACCGCCATCCCTCATCCGGCCTTGATCATCCCAGAAAGAGCAGTTCTCACACAGAGACACAAAGATCACAAAGATATTCAACGCGATAGGTAGGTCGAGGAGGTCACCCGGGCGGTGATCGGCCCAACGCCTTCAATGATCGGTTTTTCTTTGTGTTCTTTGTGTCTTTGTGTGAGCAATTCCCGGATTTAGGATCATGGTTCCGGCCGTAGGGTGGACAAGCGCAGCGCAGTCCACCCAATCCCGCGCCGCCGCTGGTGGACTGCGCTACGCTTGTCCACCCTAGGATGCCCGGTGGCCGGAATGATGACCAAGGCCCGAGAACGATTACCCTGGAAAGAGCATTTATTTCACGCAAAGACGCAAAGACGCAAAGTTTTTCAATGCGATATCTCTATCGTACGGTTCACCTACCGGGTGACGGGATCATCGCCAGCAAAGTTCTATTCTGCTTTGCGTTCTTGGCGTCTTTTCGTGAGCAATTGCCGATTCTAGGATTACGACAACGACAACGATGGTGTTTGGCTTGTTCTTGATTCGATGTTTAGGGTGAACCAGCAGATGCGTCGCCGCAACCGCGAAATCACGATCTTCAACCTGTCGATGCTCGACGTGATCTCCGGGGCCATGGCCGCCTTCCTGATCATCATGGTCGTGCTCATGCCCTATTACCGCAAAGAGCATATCGACTATCAGGCCATCATTGCCGAGCTACAGGGGCAACTGGCGCAGGCGCAACAACAGGCGCAGGCCGCGGAGGCGGCTGCCCGCGCGGCCCAGAGCGCCGCCGCGGACGCCGCGGAGCAAATCCGCGCCGCCCAGGCCGCGGCGGCGGCGGCGAATGCCCAGGCGCAAGCGCAGCGCGAGCGCGCCGAGGGCCTGGCGCGCAAGTTGGCCAAGACCTTTCTGGTGCTCTACGTGCGTTGGAATACCCACGACGACATCGATCTGCACGTCATCGACCCGAGCGGTGCCGAGTTCAATTTCCAGCACAAGACCATCAGCGGTCGCCCGGGCGAGCTGAGCGAGGACACCACCGACGGCCCCGGCACCGAGGTCTGGGAGATCCGCGACGCCCCCCCCGGGGAATACCGGATCCTCGTGCGCCTCTATGCCGTAAAAGACCGCGCCAAACCGGTATCCATCCAGGGCCGGGTCTTTCACCGTGACGACAGCCAGGCGTTACGCACCACCCAGCTCAGCACCGCGGGGCAGGTCGCACCCCTCGCGACCATCGTGGTGGATGCCCAGGGCGATGTATCGGTCCGCTGAGCAACGAGTCAAATACCGACCCAATCGTTGTCGTTGTCGTTGTCGTAATCGTTGTCGTAATCGAAGAACCGACGCACTTGGGGGTACGAGAGAATCCGGCGCACCAGGACAAACTCGATTACGACAACGACAACGACAACGACAACGACAACGGCGCTAACGCCGTAGGGTGGACAAGCGCAGCGCAGTCCACCCAATCCCGCGGTAGCGCCGGCGCCCGCTCAGCCCGCCCGGTCCCGCCCGGCGATGAGCGCCTGGAGTCGGGCCAGCGCCTGCCGGGCATCCCGCGCCTCTTGTTCGGCCGTCAGGCGGGCCTGGGTCTCGGTTGCCGCCCGCTGCTCGGCGGCTTGACGGGCCTGGGCCTCGCTCGCCGCCCGCTCCTCGGCGGCTTCACGGGCCTGGGCCTCGGCCGCCGCCCGCTCCTCAGCCGCGCGCCAACCCGGCAGCACATAATCGGCATAGACCGGATCGGCCCTCAGGGTCTCGTGCGCGGGCCGTCGCCCCAGGTCCGCCGGCCGGAATTGGAACCCCGGCAACACCCGCGAGCGGATCACCCCGTCTTGCGGCTCGAGGGGGGCATAGAGCCCGGCGTCGGTGCGGGTGAAGAAGGCCAGGTGCGCGGGTTCGCGGTGCAGGATGTAATACTCCGGCACCCCCCCGGCCGCATACTCCGCCTTCTTGGTGATCGTGTCGCGCTCGACCCCGCCGCGCTCCCGGTCCGACAGGGCCTCGACGCACAGATCGAAGACGCCGTGATAGGAGCAATCCAGGGGCAGCAGCGGCTGGGGATTGTCATGGCGCACGACGCCGAGGTCGGGCTTGCGGATCACGGTGCCGTCGGGCAGCGCCAGCCGAAAGCCCATCTCCAGCGACTCCAACTTGGCGATGGGGTGGACACTGAGAAAGTGCGACAGCAGCGCCATGAACCACTGATAGACGGTGATGGTCTCGTAGTCGGACACCGGCTTCTCCTCCAGGCGGCCACGGTTCCATTCGTAGTGAATGTCGGATTCCAGGTAGTATTCCCGCCAGTACTCCTCCTCCGAGACCCGGCGGCCGTCATGAGAAAGCGGCGCGACGGGCGTCGGCTGCGGATTCAAGTCCGGGACTGGGGCCGACCCGCCGGGCGGTCGCACCCGGGGCGGTTCGGCAAGGACAGGTTGGGGCATGGGCGCTCCCCTGGTCAGTGGTGGCGATGGATCAGAGCTTAGCATGGGCGCGGCGGCCGGGGCGCAGCGGGCCGGGCCTGGGCCGATGCGCGTCCGAAGGCCTCGATCATCACCCCCGCCACCGCGCGAGCCGCGAGGCCGCTGGTCCGCTGTGCGGACCGATCGCCGCTATGGGACGCCGTAGGGTGGACAAGCGAAGCGCAGTCCACCGAATCCCGCGCCGGCGCCGCTGGTGGACTGCGCTGCGCTTGTCCACCCTACAAGGCTGCGCACCCCAAAGCAGACCGCACCCGTGGCGACCATCGTGGTGGATGCGCGGGGCGACGTATCGGTGCGCTGAGTGCGGGCCAACAGGGACACCAAGGAACCTGTGGATCACTCCGGCCAGTGGCAGATTCGCGCCCGGAGTCTCGCGGCGGGTTAGAAGAAATCTCTCACAGAGACACGGAGACACGGAGATCCGGAACTGTCTTTCTCCGTGTCTTTGTGTCTCCGTGAGAGACCTTCTTTCTTCCGCCCCCGCTATCCCCTAAAATCCAGCACGAAACACGCACGGCACACGGGACACACGGGGAGCGGCGACAGCATGGCCATGAAATCCTGCGGCAAGGGACACTTCTACGACGAGGGCACCCACTCCACCTGCCCCTATTGCGGTGTTTCGATCGATCTCGGGGAGACCGTCGGTCGGGTCGACCCTTCGCCCGATGCGGTCAGGGTTGCACCCGGGACCGCGGGGGGCGACTACCCCAAGACCCGCGCTGCCGGCAGCCGGGGCCCGCGGCGCGACCCCGAGGAGACCGTCGGCATTTTCAAGAAACGCTTAGGTCTAGACCCGGTGGTCGGCTGGCTGGTCTGCATTGAGGGGCCGGACAAGGGCCGCGACTACCGCGTCCACGCCGAGCGCAACTTCATCGGTCGCGACGCCACCATGGATATCGTCATCGCCGGGGACAACAGCATCAGCCGCGAGAACCACGCCGTCCTGAGCTACAACCCCAAGCGTCACACCTTCAACCTCGCCCCCGGCGACGGGCGCGGGCTGACCTATCTGAACGACGAGGAACTCCTCGCCGCCTCGCCCCTGGCCCCCTACGACACGATCGAACTCGGCGCCAGCAAGCTCCTGTTCGTCCCCTTCTGCGGCGAGCGCTTTACCTGGCCGGTGGCCGCCGACGCTGTCGGCTGAGCCGCCGCCGCGACCCCGGGCGCTTATGAACACCGGCATCCTACCGCCGCCTGGTACGCCGCCCACCGTGCCGGCAATTCCAAATTTAGGCGGCATTGCGTGCCCCCTGGTGGATGCGGCGCGCGCGAGCGCTGTGCCCAGTCCGCGACACCGTGCGGCGCGCCTTATCCACCCTACGGCGAGCCCGGTCTGTAGGGTGGATAAGCGCAGCGCATCCACCATCGCCCCTGCCGCCGACACGATGCCGGTTGCGGGCACCCAAACTTGGAACTGCGGCACCCTGCCCCGTAGGGTGGACAAGCGCCGTAGGGTGGACAAGCGCAGCGCAGTCCACCAGCCCCCGCAAACCGCTGCACCAGGAGTAACCGCAGCATGACGACCCCCAACCCGGCAACCCTCTGCCCCGGCTGCTTCAAAGAGGCCGGCGGGGACACCCCCTGCCCCCACTGCGGCTATGACGAGCAGGCCCCCCGTCCGGCCAAGACCCTGGCCCCGCGCACCCTGCTGCACGGCCAGTTCCTCGTCGGCCGGGTGCTCGGCAGGCCCGGCGGCTTCGGCATCACCTATCTCGGCTGGGATCTCGGGCTGCACCGGCGCGTCGCGATCAAGGAATACTTCCCGCGCGACATCGCCGGGCGCGAGACCGACCGCACCACCGTCACCCCCGATTCGACGGACGACGCCCCGAACTTCCAGCACGGCCTGGAGCAGTTCCAGACCGAGGCCCGCACCCTGGCCCGGCTCGACCACCCCAACATCGTGCGCATCCACCAGGTCCTCGCCGCCCACGGCACCGCCTACCTGGTGATGGAGTATTACCCCGGGCTGACGCTCGCCGAGCACCTGGAGCGTCAATCGGGCGGGCGTCTGCCCGAGGCCACCGCGCTCGCCCTGATGCAGCAGATCCTCGACGGCCTGCGCGCGGTCCATGCCGAAGGCCTGCTGCACCGCGACATCAAGCCCCAGAACATCTATCTCGCCGCCACCCGCGGCGGCAACGCCCGCCCGGTGCTGATCGACTTCGGCGCCGCCCGCCAGGTCGCCGGCGAGCGCAGCCGCTCCCTGTCGGTGCTGCTGACCCCGGGCTATGCCCCGCTGGAGCAATACAGCCGCCGCGGCAAGCAAGGCCCCTGGACCGATGTCTACGCGGTCGCCGCGGTGCTCTACCGGATGCTCACCGGCCTCACCCCGCCGGACGCCCATGACCGCAACGAGGGCGAGCCATTGCCCCCCGCCGCGCGGTTCGGCATCAGCGCCCCGGTCAGCGCCGCGCTCGACCGGGCGCTGGCGATGGCGGCCGGCGAGCGGACGCAGAGTGTGGTGGCGTTGCAGCAGGCATTGGCGGGGACCGTGGGCAAGGTGGCGGTGGAGAAAGGACCGACCCCGCCGCCGCCCGCGCCGCCGCGTCCGGGCGGAGAGACCGGGCGCCCACCGCCGCCGCCCCCGGCGAACGGACCCGGACCCGGCCCCTGGCCCTGGGTCGTCGGCGGTGTCCTCGGCCTCGCCGGCATCGCCGCGGTGGCCTATGTCGCCACGCGCGATCCCCGGCCGGTCGCGCCGATGCCGGCACCGGTGGTTGCTGCGCCGAGCCCAGCCCCGTCGGCACCGGCGGCCATCCCGCCCGCACCCCTGGTCATCCCCAAACCTGCTGCGCCGAATCCACCCGCGCGGCTCGCCTTTGAGCCTGAGATGGTGCGCATTCCGGCGGGGAGTTTCCTGATGGGCTCACCGCCGAGCGAACCGGAGCGCAACGATGACGAAGGGCCGCAGCACCAGGTGCAGGTCCCGGCCTTCGAGTTGGGCAAATACGAGGTGACCTTCGACCAATGGGATGCCTGCGTCAGCGCCGGCGGCTGCACGCACCGGCCGGAGGACCAAGGCTGGGGTCGCGGCACCCGCCCGGTCATCAACATCTCCTGGGACGATGCCCAGGGGTATGTCAAGTGGCTGAACACCCAGACCGGCAAGCAGTACCGCCTGCCGAGCGAGGCCGAATGGGAATATGCCGCACGGGCGGGGACCACGACCCCCTTCAGCACCGGCAACTGCATCACCACCGCACAGGCCAACTATGACGGCAACATTGACTATGCCGGTTGCGGCGCCAAGACCGGTGTTTATCTGCAAAAGACCCAGCCGGTCGGCAGCTACCCGGCCAATCGCTGGGGCCTCTACGATATGCACGGCAACGCCTGGGAATGGGTGCAGGATTCTAGCCATACCAACTATCAGGGCGCCCCGGGCGATGGCAGTGCTTGGGAGGATGCTGGGGGCCGCGAGCGCGTGCTGCGTGGCGGCAGTTGGTTCAGCGGCGGCAGGTACTGCCGGTCGGCGAACCGCTTCGGCGACGTTCCCGGCCACCGCAACCGCTACGTCGGCTTTCGGCTGTCCCGAGGGTCTTCCCCGCCCGGCCGGCGCCAGTAATCGGCAAGCAGGCAGGGGTGGCGGGGCCTGGCTGGAAACGCCCCGGGCGGAGCCGGGGCGGTTTCCAGCCGGGCACCGCCACCCCCCGCCACCACCCGGGGCGCCAGGCTCGCTCCCACGCTCCAGCGTGGGAGACCGTAGCCCGGCGCGGTGGTTGGTGGACCGCGCTGCGCTTGTCCACCCTACCTGGCTCGTCCGCCCTACCGGGCGAAGAAACCCGAAGAATGGCTCTCACGGAGACACGGAGACACAGAGATCACAGAGAAGAAAGCAGGAGATCTTTGTGTCTCCGTGTCTCCGTGAGAGATATTCAATGGCTGACGACCGTAGGGTGGACAAGCGATAGCGCAGTCCACCGAGCCCGGCACGGTGGCTGGTGGACTGCGCTGCGCTTGTCCACCCTACGGGACTGCGCTTGTCCACCCTACGGGACTGCGCTTGTCCACCCTACGGGACTGCGCTTGTCCACCCTACCTGGCTTGTTCACCCGACCTGGCTTATCTTCCAGCCCCGCCGACTTGCATCAAGCACGCTCGACAAACGGTAGACCGAGATTCAACAGCGGGCCGTCTCTGGTCAGGAAGATACGCCGTTCGGCCATCGCGGTGGCGAGCAGCAGGCGGTCGAAGGGGTCTTCGTGGGGGATGTCGAGCCCGCGTAAAGCGTCGAGATGGTCGGGGGTAATCGGGAGGACGCGGAACCCTTGGGCGATGACCTCTTGACCCAATGGCCGATCCGGCAAGGGCAGCTTGCCCTTGCGATTTTTCAAGAGCATCTCCCATAAGGACGTGGCGCTGACGGCGATATCGGCCTGCCGGAGCGTGCGCGTGGTCGTCTCTCCCAGGCTCGGTGCAGCCGTCATCCACCAATAGAGGATGTGAGTGTCGATGAGATAGCCGCCTGCATCCATCAGTCGTGCTCGCCCACCAGGCTGCGGGCGATCTCGGCATTGAATGCAGGGCTGTCCCAATCGTCGGCGGGCGGGGGCAGGTGGGACCAGGCGCCGGGTTGGCGCGGTCCGGTGATCGGCTGCATGGGTACGAGTCGGACGGATGGACGACCAAGGTCGGCGATGACGACCTCGTCGCCGGCCAGCGCGGCGCGAATCAGGCGCGGCAGTTGTACTTGCGCCTCGGCAAGGTTAACGTGCATGTGGACAACTCGTGTTGAAAGAACCGGTGAGAAAGGTACGCCGAATGCGCATGACGTCGGCAAGTCCGAGTCTAGTCAGGCCAGCGGGTGGGCGCAACCGGGTGACGGGCGCTGCTCTTGGTGGACTGCGCTGCGCTTGTCCACCCTACGGCGCTTGTCCACCCTACGAGGCTGCCATGCGACGGCGGCGCTGGTCCCTTTCTTCCGCACCCGCTATCCCCTAGAATCCAGCACAAGACAGGCACGGCACACGGGACACACGGGGAGCGGCGACAGCATGGCCATGAAATCCTGCGGCAAGGGACATTTCTACGACGAGGGCACCCACTCCACCTGCCCCTACTGCGGTGTTTCGATCGATCTCGGGGAGACCGTCGGTCGGGTCGACCCATCGTCCGACGCGGTCAGGGTATCGCCCGGCACCGCGGGGGGCGACTACCCCAAGACCCGCGCCGCCGGCAGCCGCGGCCCGCGGCGCGACCCCGAGGAGACCGTCGGCATCTTCAAGAAACGCTTAGGTCTAGACCCGGTGGTCGGCTGGCTGGTCTGCATCGAGGGGCCGGACAAGGGCCGCGACTGCCGCGTCCACGCCGAGCGCAACTTCATCGGCCGCGACGCGACCATGGATATCGTCATCGCCGGGGACAACAGCATCAGCCGCGAGAACCACGCGGTCCTGAGCTACAACCCCAAGCGTCACACCTTCAACCTCGCCCCCGGCGACGGGCGCGGGCTGACCTATCTGAACGACGAGGAACTGCTGGCCGCCGCGCCCCTGGCCCCCTACGACACCATCGAACTCGGCGCCAGCAAACTCCTGTTCGTCCCCTTCTGCGGGGAGCGCTTCACCTGGCCGGTGGCCGCCGACCCGGTCGGCTGAGCCGCCGCCGCGACCCCTGGCGCTTATGAACACCGGCATCCTACCGCCGCCTGGTACGCCGCCCACCGTGCCCGGCAATTGCAAATTCAGGCGGCATTGCGTGCCCCCTGGTGGATGCGGCGCGCGCGAGCGCTGTGCCCAGTCCGCGACACCGTGCGGCGCGCCTTATCCACCCTACGGCGAGCCCGGTCTGTAGGGTGGATAAGCGCAGCGCATCCACCATCGCCCCTGCCGCCGACACGATGCCGGTTGCGGGCACCCAAACTTGGAACTGCGGCACCCTGCCCCGTAGGGTGGACAAGCGCCGTAGGGTGGACAAGCGCAGCGCAGTCCACCAGCCCCCGCAAACCGCTGCACCAGGAGTAACCGCAGCATGACGACCCCCAACCCGGCAACCCTCTGCCCCGGCTGCTTCAAAGAGGCCGGCGGGGACACCCCCTGCCCCCACTGCGGCTATGACGAGCAGGCCCCCCGTCCGGCCAAGACCCTGGCCCCGCGCACCCTGCTGCACGGCCAGTTCCTCGTCGGCCGGGTGCTCGGCAGGCCCGGCGGCTTCGGCATCACCTATCTCGGCTGGGATCTCGGGCTGCACCGGCGCGTCGCGATCAAGGAATACTTCCCGCGCGACATCGCCGGGCGCGAGACCGACCGCACCACCGTCACCCCCGATTCGACGGACGACGCCCCGAACTTCCAGCACGGCCTGGAGCAGTTCCAGACCGAGGCCCGCACCCTGGCCCGGCTCGACCACCCCAACATCGTGCGCATCCACCAGGTCCTCGCCGCCCACGGCACCGCCTACCTGGTGATGGAGTATTACCCCGGGCTGACGCTCGCCGAGCACCTGGAGCGTCAATCGGGCGGGCGTCTGCCCGAGGCCACCGCGCTCGCCCTGATGCAGCAGATCCTCGACGGCCTGCGCGCGGTCCATGCCGAAGGCCTGCTGCACCGCGACATCAAGCCCCAGAACATCTATCTCGCCGCCACCCGCGGCGGCAACGCCCGCCCGGTGCTGATCGACTTCGGCGCCGCCCGCCAGGTCGCCGGCGAGCGCAGTCGTTCGCTCTCGGTGCTGTTGACCCCGGGCTATGCCCCGCTGGAGCAATACAGCCGCCGCGGCAAGCAAGGCCCCTGGACCGATGTCTACGCGGTCGCCGCGGTGCTCTACCGCATGCTCACCGGCCTCACCCCGCCAGACGCCCATGACCGCAACGAGGGCGAGCCGCTGCCCCCCGCCGCGCGGTTCGGCATCAGCGCCCCGGTCAGCGCCGCGCTCGAGCGGGCCCTGGTGATGGCGGCCGGTGAGCGGACGCAGGGTGTGGCGGCGTTGCAGCAGGCATTGGTCGGGACCGCGGGCAAGGTGGTAGTGGAAAAAGGGCCGGGGCCGACCGCGCCGCTGCCCGCGCCGCCTCGTCCGGGCGGAAGGACTGGCGGCTCACCGCCTCCGCCTCGACAGGGCGGGAAGACCGGCCGTTCACCGCCGCCGTCGGGCGGTCCCGGACCCTGGCCCTGGGTCGTCGGCGGCGTACTTGGCCTTGCCGGCATCGCCGCGGCGGTCTTTGTCGCCTCGCGCGATCCCGGGCCGGTCGCGCCGATTCCGGCACCGGTGGCTGCTGCACCGAGCCCAGGCCCGTCGGCACTGGCGCCAACTCCGCCCGCACCGGTGGTCCCCAAACCCGCTGCGCCGAACCCACCCGCACGGCTCGCGTTCGAGCCCGAGATGGTCCACATCCCCGCCGGAAGCTTCCTGATGGGCTCACCGGCGGGTGAAGCGGAGAGTTTGGAATGGGAAGGTCCGCAGCACCAGGTGCAGGTCCCAGCCTTCGAGGTGGGCAAGTACGAGGTCACCTTCGACCAATGGGACGCCTGCGTCAGCGCCGGCGGCTGCACGCACCAGCCGGAGGACCAAGGCTGGGGCCACGGCACCCGCCCGGTCATCAATGTCTCCTGGGACGATGCCCAGCAGTATGTCGGCTGGCTCAGCCGCACCACCGGCAAGATGTATCGTCTGCCGACCGAAGCCGAATGGGAGTACGCCGCCCGCGCCGGCACCAGCACCGCATTCAACACCGGCGACTGCATCAAGACCAACCAGGCCAACTACAACGGCACTTTCGACTACGATGACTGCGGCGCCAAAACTGGTGTGTACGTGAGCCGGACCCAGCCGGTCGGCAGCTACCCCGCCAATCGCTGGGGCCTCTACGACATGCATGGCAACGCCGAGGAGTGGGTGCAGGACTGTTACCATTACAGCTATACCTCTGCACCAAAGGACGGCTCAGCCTGGCTCGATGGGTGCGGAACCATTGGGCTGCCCGTGCAGCGCGGCGCGTCCTGGCTCACCACCCCCAGAGACCTCCGCTCCGCCGTCCGCAACAGGGCCGTCACCGGCAGCCGGAGCTACGACCTCGGTTTCCGCGTGGCCAGGACACCTACCCCTTGATTTTTTTAATCCTTACTTCTTGGGGTGTCCAGGGGGGCATAGCCCCGTGGTCGGGATTTTTTGGCACCCGCGCTGCCATACAAGGCCCGCCACGCGCCTGCGGCCGTAGGGTGAACAAGCGCAGCGCAGTCCATCACCCCCCGCGCACCGCTGCACCAGGAGCAACCGCGGCATGACGGCCCCCAACCCGGCAACCCTCTGCCCCGGCTGCTTCCAAGAGACCGGCGGGAGTCATCTCTGCCCCCACTGCGGCTATGACGAGCAGGCCCCGCGCCCGGCCAAGACCCTGGCCCCGCGCACCCTGCTGCACGGCCAGTTCCTCGTCGGCCGGGTGCTCGGCAAGCCCGGCGGCTTCGGCATCACCTATCTCGGCTGGGACCGGGGGCTGCACCGGCGGGTCGCGATCAAGGAATATTTCCCGCGCGACATCGCCGGGCGCGAGACCGACCGCACCACCGTCACCCCCGACTCGACGGACGACGCCTCGAACTTCCAGCACGGCCTGGAGCAATTCCAGACCGAGGCCCGCACCCTGGCCCGGCTCGACCATCCCAACATCGTGCGCATCCACCAGGTCCTCGCCGCCCACGGCACCGCCTATCTGGTGATGGAGTATTACCCCGGCCTGACACTCGCCGAGCACCTGGACCGTCAACCGGGCGGGCGCCTGCCCGAGGCCACCGCGCTCGCCCTGATGCAGCAGATCCTCGACGGCCTGCGCGCGGTCCATGCCGAAGGCCTGCTGCACCGCGACATCAAGCCCCAGAACATCTATCTCGCCGCCACCCGGGGCGGCAACGCCCGCCCGGTGCTGATCGACTTCGGCGCCGCCCGCCAGGTCGCCGGCGAGCGCAGCTGCTCGCTCTCGGTGCTGCTGACCCCGGGCTATGCCCCGCTGGAGCAATACAGCCGCCGCGGCAAGCAAGGTCCCTGGACCGATGTCTACGCGGTCGCCGCGGTGCTCTACCGGATGCTCACGGGCCTTACCCCGCCGGACGCCCATGACCGCAACGAGGGCGAGCCGTTGCCCCCCGCCGCGCGGTTCGGCATCAGCGCCCCGGTCAGCGCCGCGCTCGAGCGGGCGCTCGCGATGGCGGCCGGCGAGCGGACGCAGAGCGTGGCGGCCTTGCAGCAGGCATTGGCCGGGACCACGGGCAAGGTGGCGGTGGAGAAAGGACCGGCCTCGCCGCCGCCCGCGCCGCCGCGTCCGCCCGTGCCGCCGCGTCCGCGCGGAGAGACCGGGCGCCCACCGCCGCCGCCCCCGGCGAACGGCCCCGGACCCTGGCCCTGGGTCGTCGGCGGCGTCCTCGGGCTGGCCGGCATCGTCGCGGTGGCCTATGTCGCTACGCGCGATCCCGGGCCGGTCGCGCCGATCCCGGCACCGGTGGCCGTTACACCGCGCCCGGACACCCCGGCACCGGCACCCATCCCGCCCGCACCCGTGGTCGTCTCCAAACCCGTCGTGCCGAACCCGCCCGCACGGCTTGCCTTCGAGCCCGAGATGGTGCTCATCCCCGCCGGGAGCTTCCTGATGGGCTCACCGGCGGGCGAAGCGGATCGCGACGCTGACGAAGGCCCGCAGCACCAGGTCCAGGTCCCGGCCTTCGCGTTGGGCAAGTACGAGGTCAGCTTCGACCAGTGGGACGCCTGCGTCAGCGCCGGCGGCTGCACGCAGAAACCGGCCGACCAGGGTTGGGGCCGCGGCACCCGCCCGGTCATCAATGTCTCCTGGGACGACGCCCAGCAGTATGTCGGTTGGCTCAGCCGCCAGACCGGCAAGACCTGGCGCCTGCCCACCGAGGCCGAATGGGAATACGCCGCCCGCGCCCCGACCAGAACCGACTCCAGCACCGCCTTCGACACCGGCAACTGCATCACGACCGCCCAGGCCAACTATGACGGCAGCAACTTCGACTATGCCGGCTGTGGCGCCAAGACTGGTGTCTATCTGAAAGAGACCCAGCCCGTCGGCAGCTACCCGGCCAATCGCTGGGGACTCCATGACCTGCACGGCAATGTCTATGAGTGGGTACAGGACTGTTGGCATGACGACTACACCGGCGCACCGACGGATGGCTCGGAGTGGCGTGGTTCTTGCAGTGACAGTGGGCGGCGCGTCCTGCGCGGCGGGTCTTGGAGCAGCTTCCCCTGGCTCCTGCGCTCGGCCAGCCGCGGCAGGATCGACACCGGCTCCCGGAACCACAACCTCGGTTTCCGCGTGGCCAGGACGCTTACCCCTTGATTCTTTACCCCTTTACCTCTTGGGGGGTTCACGGGGCTCGAGGGGTCAGGGGGCTCTTGGGGGGTCCAGGGGGGCATAGCCCCCCTGGTCGCGATTTTTTTGGCACCCGCGATGCCCGATAACACCCGCCCCGCGCTGACGACCGTAGGGTGGACAAGCGATAGCGCAGTCCACCGAGCGCGGCGAGGTGGCTGGTGGACTGCGCTGCGCTTGTCCACCCTACCTTGCCCACCCTACCTGACTACCCTATTGTATTTCTTGGCGAGCTTGGCGCCTTGGCGTGAGCAACTGCCGGATTCTGGTTTACTGTAACTGAGGCCGACGCAATGACTGCCGCTATCCTGCATGAGGTCGACCGCTTCGCCTGGCTTGAGCAACAGGCGCGCCTGCTCAAAGCCGGCAATCTCGGCGCGCTGGACGTCGCGCACCTGATCGCGGAGTTGGAGTCCGAGATAGGCAATGAACGCCGGGAACTCTATCGCCGCCTGCGGGTGCTCGTGGCCCATTTGCTGAAATGGCAATTCCAACCCGCGGGGCGCTGCAACAGTTGGCGGGGGACGGTCCGCATCCAGCGCAACGATCTCGCGCGGTTGTTCAAAGAGACCCCCAGCCTGCGCCGCTTTCTGAGCGATGAGTTGGCGCAGGCCTATCCGGACTCCGTGGAGTGGGCCGCGGACGAAACGGGGCTGGCAGACGAGAGCTTTCCCAGCACCTGCCCCTATTCGACCGAGGAGATCCTGAGCCGGGATTTCTGGCCCGATTGATAGGAACCCAAGAATGCCTCTCACGGAGACACGGAGATCACAAAGAAGAAAGAAGAAGCTCTTCGTGTCTTTGTGTCTCCGTGAGAGATCTTAGAATGATGCGGCCGTGCGGGAAACGCGGCATCGGCCTTGATCATAATCCCGACCTATCAGCCAACGGGGAGGTCTGCGGTCCGCACAGCGGACCCTACGGCTCCGTGCCCGTAGGGTCCGCTGTGCGGACCAGCAGCCTCCCGTCCAGCAAAGTGGCCGGACTTCTGATCAAGGCCAGCCGCTCCCACAAGGAACTTCCGTGCTCCGGATGACGGGAAGCCCCGTATGACCGTTGGCCGCGATGCGAGGGCTCGTCGCGGCTGAAGCCGCTCCCACAGCGTCGCTGCGCGACTTTGGTAAGTGCCAAAGACCTTCGAGGCCAGCGCGGCGGTTGGTGGACTGCGCTGCGCTTGTCCACCCTACCGGGCTTGTCCACCCTACCTGGCTGTTGTTGCAGCCGGGTAGCAGTAGCGGTAGCATCGTCAGTAGCAATCGTTGGAGATAAAGTCTGTGCGCACCGAGAAGCTATCCATTTCACTCACCCCCGAGGCGATGGGGGTGATCGATGCCTATCGCGCCGCCCATGCGATCAAGAGCCGCTCCCAAGTCATCGAGCGGGCCTTGCGTCGGCTGCGCGAAGAGGACCTGGAGTCGGCCTACCGCGAAGCGTCTGCGGCCGATGCCGTGGACTGGGACGCGACGGCCGGCGACGGACTGTCCCATGACGCGTGGTGAGATCCTCTATGCCGATCTCAGCCCCACGGTGGGCTCCGAGGTCAACAAACGCCGCCCGGTGCTGATCGTGAGTAACGACGCCAATAATCGCGCGGCGAGCACCGTCACGGTCTTGCCCATCACGTCCAACCTGACCCGGGTCTACCCCTTCGAGGTGGCGCTGTCGCGGGCGGACTCCGGTCTGCCCAAGGATTCCAAGGCCCAGGCTCAGCAGATCCGCACCATCGCAAAGGAGCGCATCACCGGCACGGCGCTGGGCCGACTCGCCGGGGACAAGCTGCGGGAAGTCGACGCGGCGATCCGTTTGCACCTGGCGCTGTAAGCGCCTCTTGACGCAATGCCACGGAGGAAACCCCAAATGTCAGCCGCCCGATCTTCGCTCCTGAGCGCCCGCGTTCTCTTGCTCGCGCTGGTACTGCTGACCCAGACCGCGGCGGCCGGGCCGCCGGCGAGCCTGCATATCTCCCAGGCGGCGGCCGCGGGCCGGGATATCCAGGTCTATCTGGATGTCCGCGACGAGGCGGGGGCGGCGGTCGCCGGGCTCGATGCCGGGCAACTCCAGGCCACCGTCGGTGCGCACGCGGCCCCGGTGCGCACCCTGACCCCCTTTGCCGCGGCGCCGACCGGGGTGCTGTATCTGTTCCTGGTCGACCTCTCGCGCTCCCTGTCCGCGGCGCAGTTCACGCGTATCCGCCAGGCGCTCAAGGACTGGGTCGGCGCCCTGGGGACCGCGGACCGGGCGGCGCTGATCGGCTTCGGCGACCAGGTCCGGGTGCTGGTGGCCCCGACGGCTGACACCGCGGCGCTCACCAGCGCCATCGCGGGTCTGGCGCCCACGGATCAGCATACCGCCCTGCATCAGGTCCTGGCGCGGGCCGTCGCGCTCGGGCGGCAACAGACGGCCGACCTGCCGCAACGGCGGGTCATCGTTACCCTGAGCGACGGCATCGACGACGCCCCCGGCGGCATCAGTGCCGAGGAGGTCTTCGCGACCCTGGCGGACGGTCCGGTGCCGATCTATGCCGTCGGCTTCAGCAGCAGCGGCGAGCGCGCCCGCCGCGCGGCGGGGCTCACTGCCCTGGGCAGCTTCGCCCGCCGCTCCGGCGGGGTCTTCGTCGATGGCGGCCGGGACGACCCGAGCGCGGCCTTTGCGGCGATACGCACGCGCATCGGGGAGGTCTATCGGGCCGAGCTCCAGTGCCCGGACTGCCCGTTGGACGGCAACCGCGCCCGGCTCCAGATCGACCTGCGCGACGCGGGCCTCACGCTCACCGCGGGCACCGACCTGCGGCTGCTGCCGGCGCCCGCCGCCCCCGCCCCCGTCGTTGCGCCACCGCCGACCCCGACCGGTCCGACCCCGAGCGGTCCGGTCACGCCGGGCGCGGCCGAGCCGCCCGCGGCTACCCCGGGGCCGACCGCGGAGCCCGCGCCGGTTGCACCGGTCGTGCCCCCATCCGCATCCGCCGCAACGGCGCTTTGGCCCTATCTCGCCGGCGGCGCGGCCCTGCTCGCGGCGCTGGTCGTTGCCTGGGTGGTCGCACGGCGGCGCAAGGCCGCGCCCGCGCCCGCCGTCGATGGCCCCACCCCGGTGCCGCCGCAGGTGGACGACGGCGGCCCCTGGCCCCCGTTCGATCCTGCCCCGGTCGCGTCCCCGGCGGCCGGCCCGACCAGCCGGGGCGCCGCCGCGGCGCCGCGCGCGGCAGCGCCCGTGCCGCGCGCGACCCTGAGCGCCACCTTCATGACCGGCCCGCGGCGCGGCCAACAGGTCACCCTGAACCCGGCCCCCAGTTCCGTGCTCGGGCGCATCCCCGGCTGCCAGTTGATCCTGGCCGACGACGCGGAGGTGTCCTCCCGGCACGCGCAGATCGAGGTCTTGGCGAACGGGCACCTGGTGCTGCGCGATCTCGGTTCCACCAACGGTACCCGGCTCAACGGCATCGCCATCGCGACCGTTCACCCACTGCGGGACGGCGATGTCATCGGCATCGGCCAGATCGAACTGCGGGTCGCGCTTTAGAAGCGGTTCAGAAACAAGCGGCACAAGGCTGACCCGGTGTCGGGTTACGCTGCGCTAACCCGACCTACGACAGAGGCATCGAATGGACATCCAACCCGGCAACGCGCAATGGCAAGGGACCCGCGACGAGCAGCAGGACGCCTTTGGTTTCATCGGCTTCGACAACCCCGGTCTGTGTGCCCACGCCGGCGTCATGCTGGTGCTGGCCGACGGCATGGGCGGCATGAGCGGCGGGCGCCAGGCCAGCCTGCTCGCGGTGGAGCGGATGATGGCCGCCTATGGGGCCAAGCGAGCGGACGAGCCCATTCCCCGGGCCCTGGAGCGCGCGCTGCAGGCCGCCAACCAGGCGGTCTATGCGCTCGCCCGCGCCGGCGCGGGCGAGGGCCAGGTGGGTACCACCCTGGTGGCCGCGGTCGCGCGCGGGGCGGAACTGCATTGGGTGGGGGTGGGCGACAGCCGTCTCTATCACTATCGGGCCGCGGACGACACCCTGACCCAATGTACGGACGACCACACCTACGCCAACCAACTCTTGCGCCGGGTCGCGGCCGGCGCCCTGAGTCCGGAGGCCGCCGCCGGGGACCCGGACCGTCAGGCGTTGGCGAGCTTTCTTGGGCTATCGCAGATCCCGGAGGTCGACCGCAACGTACACCCCGTGCATCTGGCCCCGGGCGACCGGTTGCTGGTGGTGAGCGACGGCGTCTACGGCGTCCTGCCCGAGGCCGAGCTGAAGGCCCTGGTGCGCCAAGACCCCCAGGCGGCTGCCGACGCCCTGATCCAGGCGGTCCGGGCCCTGGCCCGGCCCGAGCAGGACAACGCCACCGCCGCGCTGCTGGGCCTGGCGGACGCCGGGCGCGCGCGCGATCCGGCGCCCGGTCTCCCGGTGCGGGCCGCGGCGGTGGGGCAGGGCGCCCGGCCGGTGCGTGGGAAACGGCCGGTGATCGCACTGTCCCTGGCGCTCCTGGCGCTCCTGCTGGCCGCCGCGCTCGGCGGCTATCTCCTGTGGAGTGACGACGGGCCAGCCGCCCCGCCCGCGGTGTCCGCTCCCCAGGCGCCGGGCACGCCGGGGCTGACACCGCCGTCCGCAACCGCAACCGGGATCGAGGCCGGGACCGGGTCTGGGGCCGGGAGCGGGACCGGGATGGGGAGGGGGACCGGGGCCAGCCAAGACACCACGCTTGCCCCGGTGCCCGCGCCCCAACCCGAACCGGGCAGGCCGCCGGTGCGCGGTGCGCCGGCCGACACCGGGGACGCGCCGCTGCCCGCTCCCCCGCCGGGCGAGGGTCAGGCCAAGCCCAGGGGCGCCGCCGCCGCCGATCCGGCGCGGCCGTCGATAGGGTCGGCGGCGGAGTCGGCGGCGCAGGCGCCGACCGGCAAACCCGCGGCCGGCCTTGATCATCGATCCGGCCGCCCGGGCGGCGGTTGGCGCCCCGCTGTAGGTCGGCCTTCAGGCCGACCGGGGGCGCCGCAGTCGGCCTGAAGGCCGACCTACAAACCCGTGGCCGGAATTGGGATCAAGACCGCTGGTGGACTGCGCTGCGCTTGTCCACCCTACGATGCTCCGGCCCTGGACCGCTCGCCGCCGGCCTGCGGCCTAGCCGCCCCCCGCCCAGGCCCGCGCGAGCGCCTGGGCCGGGTCGGCGATCGACTGGAAGCGCAGCAGGCGCGCGGCGTTGCGGTTGCGGTAGCTCAGGAGCGGCATGAGGCCGCGCTGGAGGAGCGCGGCGCCGGCTGCCTCGCCCATCGCGACCTCGGCGCAGGGTTGCTGCTGCGCGGCGCCGTCCTCGCGGTAGATGTGGCTGGGCAGGTCGTCGAGGTCGCGGCCGACCTCCAGGTCCAGGTCCCAGCCGTCTTCCATGAAGGCCTGGCCCGCCAGGAGGGCCGCGGCCAGCGCCGGGCTGCCCCACAGATAGCCCTCGTGCTCGCGCACGGCCAGTTCCTCGAAGGCGAAGGCGCCGATGGGGTCGCTGTCCTTGCCGTAGGGCAGGCGCGCGAGCACGCGCGGCAGCAGCAGGCCGATCCAGGGCGCGACCGGGCTTTGGCGCAGGGCCTGCCAGAAGGTGGCGGTCGCGTGCTCGAGCGGCTGCCAGGTCGGCGGGTCCGGCAATTGCGCCGGGGTGGTGCAGCCGGCCAGGGAGGGCCGGGCCGCGGCCAGCAGGGGGGCGCCGGCGCGTCCGGCCATGGCGCCGAGCGCGGCCAACAGTTGCAGGTCGTCGAAGTCGGCGCCGACCGCCAGATCGCTGACCAGGAGCGACCAGGGCCGGCCGTCGGGCGCCTGGGTCCGGGGCCCGCACAGGTGCCCGTGCAGGGCGGAGCGCGACAGGTCCGGCGCGTGGGTGCGGAGATCCTGCTCCAGGTCCGCGCGCGGGGCGTCGAGCAGGAACAGTTGCAGCGTCTCGCCGAGGTCCAGTTCGCGGACCAGCCGTTCCAGGCCGCGCCACCGCGCCTCGAGCGCCTGGAAGGCCGGGGCGTGCAGCACGCGGCGCATCTGCTCGGCGATCGCCGCATCGACGCCGGCGAGCAGTGCCCGTTGTTCGTGCCCGATGTCCGGCACCACCTGGGGCGCCACGATCCCGCGCAGCCAGGCCGTCATGTCGATGCCGCCGATGGTGGTCGCCGGCGCCGGGGTGCTGGGTGCGCGCCCGAGCAGCCGTTCGATGTCGGCCGCGCCGTCTGCAGCCCCATCGGCCGCAGCCGTCGGCGCCGACGTGGGCACGGCCCCCAGGGCCGCCGCCGCACGGTGGAACTGCGCCGGGTCCGCCAACTCCGCGCGTAGTCGGCGGAGCGCAACGAAGGGCGGCAGGCGCTCGAACAGGCGGTCGGGGTGAAAGTCGTCGGGCGATTGCAGTTCGATCGTCAGGGGGGCGTCATCGAGCGCAAGCAGGAGTCGGGGCGCGAGGCGGGCGAAGACGCGCTCGAAGCTGTCGATGTCGACCGGGAGCGGTTGGCGCTGCGCCAGGGGCAGGGCGGCGTCGCCGCCGAAGGCCCCCAGGACCAGGATGCGAAAGGGCTCGGCGTCGTCGCGCCGGCGCGCGCCCGGCGCCCGGGCGAAGTTCAGGTCGAACTGCAAGCGTGGGTCTGTCATGGCGGTCTCCGGCGTGAGGGGCGGGGCGGCACGGCGGCATCATGGCCCCGCGGCGGCGCCTGCGTCGAGACCCGCGCGCGCGGTTGGCAGGGCCGGGCGTGCGGCCTTTCCGTATTATAGTGGTCAGTGGCCGGTGGTCAGTGCTCGGTGGTCAGCGAGGCACAATTGTCTGATCAATTTGGGTTTTTTGGTCGCGAGAAAGCGAAAATCGACGTGCGATGAGTATAATGCCCGCTTGTGGTCAGCGCCGGCCTGTCCAACAATCGGGTTCCCAAGCCCTGTACTGGGGATCACGGCGAGCGCATCGCCGTTGCCCCAAGCCGACGGAGGAGTCCCCCGTGGAACGCTCCCCGACACGCGTACTCCCGCTCCCGGGCCGCCTGCCCCGGTCCCGGTCAATCCCCTACGGCGGTCGCTGGTCACGATTGGACCGGCGCCCCGAGCCCCCCTGGCCCCGGAGCACGGCCGGCTCCTTTGCCGATCTGTTCGGTCTGTCCGAACCGGCCCTGCACCTGCCCCGCTACCCCTGCTACGCCCCGGGGGAGGCGCGCACCGGCGATTACGACTACTTCTATCTGCGCGGCGAGCGCTATCTGAGCTGTCAGGCCGCCCGTTTCCTGCTCTTGGGCGGTGACCTGATCACGCTCGCCGATCGGGCGGCGGTGGACCTGACCGCTGACCTCTCGGGCTTCTGGAACGGCTTCTATCGCGAGCACTTCGGGGCGCAGAGCGGGCGGGTCCTGCGCTACGCCGGCCGCACCGGCTACCGGGAGCGCATCGCCGAGCGCCCGGGGTTGAAGGTCGTCTCGCCCCACCCCTTCGACAGCGCCCAGGTCCCCGCCGGGCGCTATTACCTGGACGATCCCTCCCTGACCGTGCGCCTGAACGCCAAGGGACTCATGCACGAGTTGACCCACCGCGTCCCCCGCTATCAGGCGCTCACCCCGGCCGCCTTCGCGCGCGGCCACTGGCGCGAGACCTGGCCGCTGCCCTTCGTCGTCAAGCTCGCCGAGCCCGCCGGGGGCGGCGACGGCGTGGCCCTGTGTCGGCGGGAGGGCGATCTGCGCGAGGCGCGCCGGCGCTTCGCCGGCCGCCCGGTCAAGATCGAGCACTATCTGCAGGACGTCCGCCACAACTACAACGTCCAGATCCAGATCGGCCCGGACGGACGGCTGCACTTCCTGGGCGGCTCGGTGCAGCGGGTGCAGGACGGCTGTTATGCCGGCAATTGCATCGAGCTGGACTGGGTGCCGCCGCCGCCGGTGGCGGCGGTGTGCGAGCGCGTCGCCCGGGTCGCCGCCGCGCTGCGCTGGCATGGGGTCTGCGGCCTGGACCTGCTCGAGGACGGGGCGGGCGAGGTCTGGCTCATCGACCCCAACTTCCGGCTCAACGGCTCCACCCCCTTCTTCCTGCTGGGTGACTTCCTGCGCGCCCGCCATCGCCACCCCCAGCTGCGCACCGGCTATTTTTGCTACCCTGGCAGTCCAGTCGCGTTCTTCGAGTGCTTCCGGCGCGAGCTCGAGGCGCGCGAACTGATCCCGGTGGGCGCCCATTACGATCCCCGGGAGGACGGGATCACCCGCCTCTATGCGGCGGTGGTCAGCGACGGCGACCCGGACCTCACGGCCGCCCGGCTGCGCGCCGCCGCCGCCAAACACCTGCGCCCTGGAATCGGATTGTGAGCCAAGTGAGCGAGATACCCGCATTCTATTATGTGGAGGGGCGGATCCCGGTCCTCCTGGAACTGCCCCATGGCGGCCACCTCACCCCCGACGAGGTCAAGTCCTATCTGCACCCCAAGTTCACCCCCGGGGACCGGCGGGAGGACTCCGACGAGTTCTCCGAGGAACTCTATCTCGACCTGCCCGCCGCCCCCCATGTGCTGCGCTTCGCCATCTGGCGCGCCCACGCCGACCCCAACCGCCCCTGCGAGGACCTGGCCGCCGACGGGGCGGTGAAGATCGTCACCAGCCAAGGGATCAAGATCTACCAGTCCGACCGCGGCCTGCCCCCGCGGGTCCGCGCCGAGGTCATCGAGCGCTACATCCGGCCCCACCAGCTGCGCCTGGGCGAGTTGGTCGCCAGCCCCGCCATCGAGAAGGTGATGTTCTGTCACACCATGCCCGGCATCGGCACCGGCGCCTCCACGGACAAGGGCGAACTGCGCCCGCTCTTCATGTTCGGCAACGGCGGCGACGACAAGGGCAACCCGGGTGACGAATGCTATGCCGGGCGCGCCCTGCTGCTGTCGCTCTCGGAGATCGTGGAGACCAGCGTCGAGGACCTGGACATGGATTTTAATTTCTGCGACGTGATCCGCTTCAATCACCCCTATACCGGCATCAACTCGCTCGATCGGTTCTCGATCGATGAACTGCGCGGCAAGCACCCGCTCACGGTCGAGATCAACCGCGACCTGATCCTGCACAACCCCGAGAACATCGCCCCGACCCGTGCCATCGTCAACCGCCTGGTGCTCGCGCTCGCGCAGTGGGGGCGGTAGCTGGCGCGTGGGCCTTGATCATCTGTGAGAGAACTGGTCTTTCTGGGATAAAGACCAGCACAGGGGGCCTTGCGGCCGCGCGCCCGTAGGGTCCGCTGTGCGGACCAGCGCCCTTGCGCAACGCCCGATGGCCGGGCCAGTGATCGCGGCCCGGGCGCGCACGGGTGCGGTACCGTGGGTCGCGCGCAGCGGTCCGCACAGCGGACCCTACGGGCGCTCCGCCACCGACGCCAGGGTGCTGAGTGATACCGTGAAAGTCGTGCAGCGACGCTGTGGGAGCGGCTTGCGCCGCGCTGAGGCCTGGCGGGTTATACGCGCGTCGCGGGTCACCGCAGCCTTGGGTCGCGGCTAGAGCCGCTCCCACCGGGGGCTTTCGTGTTAAGGGGTTACGGACAACCCCTCGCGGCCGTTTACCCCGGGGCAGGCTCAGGTGTGGTCGTGCCCGTGCCCGTGGGCGACGCTCTCGGCGCAGGGTGCGGCGGTGGTGAGGGTGCCGCCCAGGTAGTGCGCCAGCGCCTGGCGGACCGTGCCGCTCGCGCCGGTGGCGGTCTTGATGCCGGCCTGCGTGAAGAACTCGATGGCGCGCCCACCCATGCCGCCGCTCAGCATCACGGTGGCCCCTTGCTCCTTGATGAAGTCGGGGATCTGCCCGGGCAGGTGGTTTTCGGCAAAGGGGTTGGCGATGCTCTGCGCGGCGACTACGGCGCCGTTGTCGATCTCCGTCAGGACGAAGAAGGGGGCATGACCGAAGTGCTGGGCGACCTGGCTGTCCAGTCCGTTATCGGTTTCGGCAGTAATGGCGATCTTCATTGCATGTCTCCGGATGGGTGAATGGGGTTGGTGGATGGGGCCGCCGGCGCCGCGAGGGTCGCGGCGACCCGTTCCCACAGGGCTGAAATGGCAACGGCGGCGGGGGAGTCGGGACTGAAGGCGGTCACCGCCGCGCCCGCGACCATGGCGTCGGCGACCGTCGGATCGAATGGGATGAGGCCAACCATGCCGATGGCGTCGGCGCAGCAGTGCGCCTCGATCTCCTGCGCCATCGCGGGATAGAGGTCGGCCTTGTTGATGCAGACCAGGGCCGGCACGCCGAAGTGGCGGACGGTCGCGAGGGTACGGTGCAGGTCATGGTTGCCGGCGACCGTGGCCTCGGTCACGATCAGCGCCAGGTCGGCCCCCGTGACGGCCGCGATGACGGGACAGCCGATGCCGGGCGGCCCATCGACGATGAGCAGCCGCCGGTCCTCGTCCAGGGCGCGTTGGCGCGCCTGCTGTTTGACCAGGGTGACCAGCTTGCCGGAGTTCTCCTGTCCGGGGAGCAGCTCGGCATGGTAGAGGGGGCCATAGCGGCTGTCGGATACGAAGCAGTGGCCGGCCACCTGTTCATGCATGGTGATGGCCCCGGTGGGACACTGATACACGCAGGCGGCGCAGCCGTCGCAGGCAATGGGGTCGACCGCATAGTATCCGTCGCGCTCCTCGATCGCGGCGAAACGGCACAGGGCCTCACACTCGCCGCATCCGGCGCAGCGATCCTCATCGATCCGGGCCACCTGCCCGCCGCGAAATTCCTGCGTTGCCACTAACTGCGGCTGGAGGACCAGTTGCAGGTTGGCGGCGTCCACGTCCGCATCGGCGATCACGACCTGGTTCGCGAATGGCCCCAGGGAGGCCAACTGGGCAAAGGCGGCCGTGACACTGGTCTTGCCGGTGCCGCCCTTGCCGCTGAGGATGACGAGTTGCTTCATGGGGATACCCTGGCGATGATCGTGTCCAGCAGGTCTTGGAAGCGGGCCCGGTAGTGCGGTTGCGCAGCCACCAGGCTGGTCCCGCGGGCGATGGCCTCGGCGATGGACCGCTGCATCGGGATGCGCAGCAGGATCGGCAGGCCGTGCGCGGCGCAATAGGCGCTGACTGCCTCGTCGCCGATCCCGTCGCGGTTGATCACGACCCCCGCTGGCAGGCCCAATTCATGCGCGATGGCGGCCACCTGTTTCAGGTCGTGCAGGCCAAAGGGCGTCGGTTCGGTCACCAGCAAGACGAAGTCCGCGCCGCGCATGGTCTCCACCACCGGGCAGGAGGCGCCGGGCGGGGCGTCCCGGATCTCGATGGCCGGGGCCTGGTCGGCGCCGGGCCGGGGGGCGGGGGACCAGTCCTTGAGCGCGCGCAGGATCGGTACGCCCATGGGTTGGCCGACGTTCAGCACACCCTGGGCGAACGCGATGCCCCCCGGGGCCAGGCCGCTGTCGATCACGCCCAGCACGGCGAGCCGCTCGCTGATCGCCTGTTCCGGGCAGACCAGGGTGCAACTGCCGCAGCCGTGACAGAGCTCGGGGAAGAGCAGGGTCTTGCTGCCGATGACGGCGATGGCGTGGAACTGGCAGACCTCCGCGCAGCGGCCGCAGGCGGTGCAAAGCCCGGCATCCACCTGCGGTACCAGGATGCCGACCTCGGCGTGGCTGGTGAGGGCCGGATGCAGGAACAGGGCGGCGTTGGGCGCCTCCACATCACAATCGCGAAAGAGCACCTCATGGTGGTCGGCGGCCACCAGCGCGAGGCTGGTGGCCACGGTGGTCTTGCCGGTGCCCCCCTTACCGCTGGCGACGACGATACGCATCGGCGTCAGCCCCCATGCCGGCCGTCATGACTGGGGCCCGCGGCCTGGGCCAGGGTGCCCGCCTGGAATCGGGCCAGGACCTCGGCGGCGCGCGGTGCCGCCGCGTCCGGCGCGACGTACATCGTGATCCCCGCGGCGGACAGTGCCGCATGGGCCTTGGGTCCGTAGGCCCCGCTGATGACCGCCTGGGCGCCGAGCCCGGCGACGAATTGTGCCGCCTGGACGCCGGCCCCGCCGGTCGCCGCCAGGGCCGGATTGGCGTGGGCCGTCCAGGCGCCGGTGACGCTGTCCACCAGGCAGAAGGACGCGGCGCGCCCGAACCGTGGGTCGAAGGCGGCGTCGAGCGTCGAGCCGCAGCAGGAGATGGCGAGTTTCATGGTTTTCTCTCTTAATCTTCAGGTGTCTTTGGTTCTGTCGGGAGGGTGGGCAACCGCGGCATAGGCCACCTCCAGCGTTTCGATCTGCCGGCGTCGCGCCTCCAGCAATTGCATCCAATCGCCCAGGCGCGCCTCACCCTGCGGGGTGATGGTGTACACGCGCCGCTTGGGGCCGAGACTGATCTCGTCCCAGGCGCTGCTGACCAAGTCAGCCGCCTCCAGGTCACGCAAGGCCCGGTAGAGGATGCTGATGTCCATCTGCCCGGTCGCGACGCCGAACTCCCGCAGGTCGCTCATCAGGCTGTAGCCGTAGCCCGGCCCGCGGTGCAGCAGCACCAGCAGGCAGGACTGCAGAAAGAGCATCTTGCGTTGGCCGCCGCCGCCGCGCCCCCGTCCGGGTCCACAGGGCATGTTGCTGAGGTCCTCCGATTGCTTGATCTGTCTTTAGCCAGATCATCTATAGACAAAAAGTCAACTTCAACTCAGACCTATCAATTTGAGCCGAGCCAAATTCCTGCGTTCGCGGGTCAGGCCGGGATCCGGGTTGATCCGGGTCGGGTGGGGCCTCGGCACCGCACCTGCGGTGGGCGTGCGCCGAATCCTGAGGGGCAGTGTAGGGAGTCTAAGGCGGCAAGTCGTTGCGAATTGAGGGTCGGAGCCGGGACTCGGTGCGCACGGCGCCCCCTACGCCGATGGTCCGAGCAATCGCGTCTGGTGGACTTAGCCGCTGCTGGTTCCCACCGCGGTGACCAAGCCCGGTGGGGCACTGGCGCCGGTCCCGCTCTAGATCTGCGGGCAGGATCTCACTCCGCCGCTTGGCGCGGCGGGCGGCAGGGGGTCGAAGCGGCGCGAACGCACGATCCCGCTGCCGGTTTTCTTCGCCTGGTACAGCAGTTCTTCCGCGGCCCGGAGCATGACCGGAAACGTGCGATCAGCGACGCAAAACCAGGCGAGGCCCAGGCTTGCGGTCACGGGGGGAAACCCGCTGAGCCGGGCGCGCAGTGCGGTGTCGACCTTGAGCGCCGTTTGCAGGGCTGCGGCCCAGCCGAGGTCGGGGAGGAGGATCGCAAATTCATCGCCGCTGAGGCGTGCGATGCAGTCGGTCGCACGCAAGGTGTCGCGCAACGTCTTGGCGGTTTCCTGCAGGGCGCGGTCGCCCCCGTGGTGCCCCTGCGTTTCGTTGAGCTGCTTGAAGTGGTCCAGATCGAGAAAGATCACGGCCAGGGGCAGACCGTGACGCTGCGCGCGTTGCGTCTCGCGCTGGCCGTCCGCGATGAAGGCGCGGCGATTGCGCAGTCCGGTCAGATGGTCTTGGAGCACGCGTTCGCGCTCCCGGTCGAACTGGAAACGGAACTCGGCGGCGAGCAGTGCAATGAGAGCGTAAACAAAGAGGCGGGTCGCGGCATTGGCCCAGGGTACCCAGGCCGCATACAGATGCTGCCCCAAGGCGAAGTCGACGCTCAGCCACAGCGCCGCGGCGAGCCCGGCCGCGATCAGGCCCGGCGTTCTGCCGCAGAACCAGGCCATCGCCAGTACCGGCAACAGCGCGGCCGAGGCCAATGCAAAATTCGCCTGCGTGGCGGCTTGGATGAGTCCGAAGACCACGAACGCCATCAGGCAGACGGTCCAGAGCCCCCACAACCGCCAGCCGGTTCTGCATTCATAGAGAAACAGGTTGCCAAATGCCATCGTCATACGCCGCTAAGGACCAGGCCAGCGCGATCGGCGCGGCGGTGCCACAGACAGAATGCCACGACCAGGGTGCTGAGGGCCGCGGCGCGTGCGACCACCAGGCCGGGCGGGCGTCGACCGGCGACGGCCGTCGCGGTGGCAGGCCCCGGTACCAGGAAGAGCGACTGCGATCATCTTAACGTGATTGCCGACGGTGCGACAGTTGGCGAGCACGCGCCCGGGGGACGCCCCTTAAGGCAGCACCACCGCCGGGCGGGTGATCCCAAGAGAAGCAGTTTTCACACAGAGACACAAAGATCACGAAGATTTTCAACGCACTATGCAGGTCGAGGACATCACCCGCGCGGTGATCGACGCAACGCCTTCTAACAATTTGTTTTTTTAGTGTTCTTTGTGCCTTTGTGTGAGTAATTCCCGGCTTCAGGGTGAGCGGTTTGGCAGACCGTCCCGCTTCGGTTATGGTGCGGTGTTCTGTGCACCCATCATGCCCCGGAGCCAGCCCATGCCGAAGGCGCCAGCTGTCCTGCTCGCCATACTCGCCCTGATGTCACCGGTCGCCGCCCTGGCCGCCGAGGTCCCAGCGCTCCCGCAGTTGGCGGGTCACCCGGTCGGGATGGCGGCACTGGCAGTCTTCGTCTTGGCCTATGTGTTTGTAATGGCAGAGGAATTCCTGCACCTGCGCAAGTCCAAGCCGGTCGTCATTGCCGCCGGGCTGATGTGGGCGATGCTCGCCTATGCCGCCGCCCGGGAGGGGGCGCCGCAGGCGGCGGAGCAGGCGGTACGTCACGCCTTCCTGGACTTTGCCGAACTGATGCTGTTCCTGCTGGTGGCCATGACCTACATCAATGCCCTGACCGAGCGCGGCGCCTTCGATGCGCTGCGTGCCTGGTTGATCCGCAGGGGCTACGGGTTGCGCGCCCTGTTCTGGATGACCGGCGGCCTCGCCTTTGTCATCTCGCCGATCGCGGACAATCTGACCACCGCGCTCTTGATGTGCGCCGTGGTCCTGGCGGTGGGGGGCGTCCACCATCGGTTCATCACCCTCGCCTGTATCAACATCGTCGTGGCGGCCAACGCCGGCGGGGCCTTCAGCCCCTTCGGGGACATCACCACCCTGATGGTCTGGCAGAAGGGGATCATCGGCTTCTTCGGATTCTTCGCCCTGTTCATCCCGGCCTTGGTCAACTGGCTGGTCCCCGCCGTCCTCATGCACTTCGCGGTACCCGACCTCAAGCCCGAGACCTCCTCCGTCGCGGTGCCGATGAGGCGCGGTGCCAGGCGCATCCTCGCGCTGTTTCTGCTCACCATTGCGACCGCGGTGAGCTTCCATCAGTTCTTCCACCTGCCGCCGGTGATCGGTATGCTCACCGGCCTGGGTTATCTTCAGATCTTCGGTTTCTATCTGCGGCGGACCCACCATCGCCGCCGACCGGCGGCGAATCAGTTCGGCGACGTGACGCCCTTCGACGTGTTCGAGCCCATCGCACGCGCGGAATGGGACACCCTGCTGTTCTTCTACGGCGTGGTGATGTGCGTCGCCGGTCTGGGCTTTGTCGGTTATCTGTCGCTGGCCTCGGAGGTCATGTATCTGCAATGGGGGCCGACCGTGGCCAACATCGCGGTGGGGCTGGTCTCGTCGGTGGTGGACAATATCCCGGTGATGTTTGCGGTGCTGTCCATGAACCCGGAGATGGATCAGACCCAGTGGCTGCTGGTGACGCTCACTGCGGGGGTCGGCGGCTCGCTGCTGTCCATCGGCTCGGCCGCGGGCGTGGGGCTGATGGGCCAGGCGCGCGGTATCTACACCTTCTTCGGGCACCTCAAGTGGACCCCGGCCATCGCGCTGGGGTACTTCGCGAGTATCGGTGTCCACCTGTGGCTGGCCAGTTGGCAGGGGTAATCCTGAAATCGGTGTGTCGGCGGGCGTAACGAGGTGGACGCCGGCCGGGTCGAGGCGCAGCCCCAGCAACGTATGCGCCACCGTGTCGAGCGCGTTGAAGCCAGTGTGCACCGCGCGGATCCGCTCCAACGCGACAGTCATCGGGTCGAGCGATGCGCTATCATGCGGCCATAGTGGTCGTGGAGACCGGGCGAGCGTTGATTCTGGGTTGGGCGGGGGACCGCCGGGCGACGGGTCGTCCGACTTGATGTGCGCGGATGTTGGGGTTCGTTCCTTACCCTAACCTAGGGTCTAGGGTCGCACCTCGGCCAACCATGAAGACAACCTCACAACCATCCGCGAAGCGGCGGCGTCGGGCCCGGGCGGCTCTGGGCAGGCGTCGGCATGAACGAACAACCTATGGAATTGTCCCCAATGACTGCCCCTACTTCCGCCTGCCGGGTCCTGGGCGCCTCACCCGATCAGGCGCGGCTCTTGCGTCTGGCGGCCGATCTGGCGCACCAGTCGCTGCACGACTTCATTCTGGAAAGCGCCTGCGAGGCGGCTGAGCGGGCCCTGCTCGACCAGCGCCCCTATCTGGTCTCCGGCGACCAGTTTCAGGTGCTACTGGATATGGTGAATCGCCCGCCCCTGGACAGCCCTGGCCTGAGCGAGCTGTTCCACCGCCCGGAGCCCTGGGAGACCTGGTAATCCCGGGCGCCGAGGCGTCCCGCCCCGAGTGGGGAAGGCCCCAGGGCGGGACGCCCTGGCTCCCGTGGCCGCGGCGCTGCGCAGACTCACCCAAGACCGCGACCTGACCGGATGCGCGAGCGCATGTCGGCGGGCGCGGGCGGCTGTCCCCGGGGTCTCAGTCGCCCGCGTCTACCATGCAATCGCCTTCCCATGCCGGAAGAAGCCGCCGCTCGGGCCGTCGTCCGGCAGGGTCGCGGCCCAGATGATGCCCGCGGCGCCCTCGGCCAGGGTCAGGGGCGCGTCCGGCCCGCCCATCTGGGTGCGCACCCAGCCGGGGCAGACCGAGTTCACCTTGACCCCGGTGTCGCGCAGTTCGTCGGCGAAGATGCGGGTGACGGCGTTGAGCGCCACCTTGGAGAGCCGGTAGGCGGGACAGCCGCCGTTCATCTCGCTGAGCTGGCCCATGCCGGAGGAGACGTTGACCACGCGCCCCCGGCCCTGCATCAGCGGGATCAACAATTGGCATAGGCGAAGCGCAGCCAGGGTGTTGGTCTCCAGGGCCAGGCGGATGGTGTCGAGCTCGGCCTCGAAGATGCCGGCGGCGGGGCTGCCGGGGCCCGGGTCTGGGAAGATGCCGGCGTTGTTGACCAGCACGTCGATGCGTCCGAACCGCGCCGCCAGCTCATCGCGCAGGGCCAGCGCGGAGGCCGGCGCCGTCACATCCAGTGACGCAAAAAGCACGTCGTGTCCGTCCGCCGCCAGTTCCGCGACCGCAGTCCGGCCCTCGGCCTCGCGCCGGGCAGTCAGGATCACCCGGTAGCCGCGCTTTGCGAGCTGGCGGGCGGTCTCCAGGCCGAGGCCGCGATAGGCGCCGGTGATGACGGCGGTCAGGGGAGGGGTCATGGCTGAGGTCCTCTGTCGTTGGGCACGAAGGTGCGTGGGGCAGAGAGTAGGCCCCTGCTGCCCCTATTCCAAGCCTGGCCCTGCGTCGCCCGGGTCCGGCCGGGTCCGACCGGCCCTTGGCGGACCCTGGCCCGGCCGGTCGTCGCGGCCCCGTGCCGCCGGAGCGCCGAATAGCCCTTTAACCGCGATCCCGCCGGCAGCGGCTACACTGGGGGAACCGGAATCTCTTGGTGGATCGTCAACTGGTGGGTCTTGCTACGCTTGTTCAAGCCTGCGTCGCTGGCAGGGGAGAAGGCGTTCAGGGCCGCTCCGGTGGCGGGATCTGTGGCAAGCGTGAACAACCTGAGGTGAAGCGTACACAGCGAACCTGGCATGCAAGAAGAGAATAGCGAAGAAGGCGGCATCGGACAAGGCCCATCGATTCCAGAATCTGATTGGTCTGCTGAGCGTAGGGTACCTACTGGCCTGCTGGAGGCTGATCAACAAACGTGCGGCCTGCGGCCTCGATCAAGATTCCGGCCACTTGGGCTCGCCGGGTGCGTAGTCAGGCCATCTTGGCCTGACACCGTCAGGGCTGGAAGCCCTGACTACGCACGCCATTGGCCGGGATTACGATCAAGGCCCCGCCTGCGGTGTCGACCGTCAAGACGCGCGGACGTATGAGCAGCACTTGGAGGAGCATGTAGGAGCGCTCGTGGAAGCAGTCAGAGGGGGTTGGTATCGGGCCAAGCTGGTGCTCAGGAGATACCTCCCCAAGCTCAATGGGAAGTTGCGGCCCTTGGGGATACCGGCCATCGCGGACAACGTGTTGCAGATGGGAGTGACCAAGATTCTGGAAGAGATCTATGAGGAGGATTTCCTGGCTTGCAGCTATGGTTACCGGCCCAACGTCGGTGCTCTGGATGCGGTCCGGGACCTGAGCGCCGAGCTGAGAAGCGGGCGTTATCACTTCCTGGTGGAGGCGGATATTCGCAGCTTTTTCGATCGGATCGATCACGACCAATTGATTGATCTGTTGAAGAAGCGGATAGACGACGAGCCCTTTCTGCGCCTCATCCGCAAGTGGCTGAAGGCAGGCATATTGGAGACGGATGGACGCGTAATCCACCCGCAGACGGGATCGCCGCAAGGCGGAATCGTTTCACCGATGTTGGCGAACATCTATCTTCACTATGCATTGGATGTGTGGTTCGAGGAGACCGTCAAGGTGTGTTGTAAAGGAAAGGCCTACCTGTGTCGGTACGCGGATGACTTCGTGTGTGCTTTTGAGTGCGAGTCCGATGCCGAGCGCT
>Ga0247837_1001226_pt1 | contig 54754 bp, 38 predicted proteins | sample LaCtaG_2_FD_187115 | JGI IMG/M metagenome (GOLD analysis project Ga0247837, IMG submission 187115) | Freshwater microbial communities from meromictic Lake La Cruz, Castile-La Mancha, Spain - LaCruzMarch2015_14.5m | ecosystem: Environmental > Aquatic > Freshwater > Lake | place: Spain: Castile-La... | reverse complement strand
TCTATATAATGGTACGAGGAATCCGTCCTAAGTCCGGAGCGAATTCTGCCGTTCACTGGATCCATTGAGGCCTGAGCACGACTTCTACCGAAACCCTATAAGCTTTGGAGCACACTAGCAGAAAGATCATTGAGTTACTACTATCGCCACTCTATTCCATCTGTTTCCACACTTCTGCGGTCGTGGGGTCGTTCCCACTTAGAGGAGAGCCCTCACAAAGATGGGTCTTCCCACAACGTTCGGGCTTCAGTGAAGCAAGGCTTCGCAGCCGCCTAAGCTATATGAGAGTGCGTGACTGAGACATCAATGTAACTATTACTAAGGGTTAAAGCAATCTCCACCGTCGAAGTTGTGTTCTTCGTTGTTGCATGAATGATCGCACCACTTGTCGCCAATATCGGACGGCTCGCAAGGAATATCCTCCTCATTCGCATACCCACAATCTCCACCATCCCACTGGTATTCGCGTTCAAAGCAGATTGCATCACAAGCTCCGTCTCCAATCCAGACACTCCTGTGAGAAAGTCAAAGTTGAATTCCTTGTTTGCGCCTTTTCCAAACTGTCGCCGAGGAGTCGCTTGCACTCGTCTATCATATGAAGCAGAGCTGGTCAGAGGACAGAGTAAGATCGGACACACATATACAGATTTGCTGGTTGTTAGACAACTGTCAATTCCCCTCGAAGTAGTGCAGCAGACGAAATGAGATGTGCAACTTAAATCTAGTCTGAGTGTGTGATAGATACATTGAGTAGCCACCAACGAGATTGGGAAACACAGATGCAATAAGTCGGAGTTTATTTTGGCTAGTAGAGAAGTCGAGTGGCGCTTTGGATGACTCACTCATGTTGAGAAAAGGAAATAATGTGAGCAGTTTGCGCTGCTGGGCAGTGCTAAAGGTGCAACTAGGCTGGTGACTACTATTAAATTGCCTGAGGTCGAGTGCAGGAGTAAATCAGTTCATGCAGTCCTATCAGGCTGAAAGCGAAGCCAGATAGCCATAGTCTCTGACTCCCTACAGACCCAACAGATCTCTAGTAACATGGCTCAGAGTGTCTTGTTAGAGAGTCGCCTCGACTCCACTCGCAAACTGCGCTATCGATACACTGACACCAACTCCGCCTCCAGCACAGCCAGACTCCACAGTCCGGAACTCTGCTTGTCTCCTGCCCGACTGGCGGTGCCTCCACTCAGATTGCAGCAGCTGCTGCAGCTGTCGACGGAGTCGTTGGCCTCTAGCTGCGGCTCGTTGAGGAACGTGCTGAGTGAGGACAGAGGCTTTGCCAGTCCGAGAGTGGTGCGAGCCTCGCATACCCTGGGTCTGCCTACCTCTCCTCGAAGAGAAAAGCACTCCCAGCCCCGGACCGTGGCAGTGCTCCTACGAGGCCGCAGAGTGAGTGCCAACCTGCTCCTCGACCGGCCCAGAGTGTAACCATACTTGGACTAGTGCTTACTTGCCTGCGCCTTCACCTCGTAGAATAACTGCGTGAAGCGGTCCTGCACGGCTTGCCTGAACTGGTCAAAGTAGGGGTAGTCCCTAGCATCAATGGGCTTGTCCATATAGTAGTGCACTTTGGTCTTGCCCCAACTCGCTGTTAAGCTGTGCTGGTTCAGCATGCGGTCGTACCCGTGGCCGATGAAGATTTGCACGAGGAGGCCTCGAGTGTAGGCGTACCTCAGCATTCCGGAGCGGAGCGGGAGAGGGTCGGGGCTTAAGTTGCGGTGGCCTTCGGGGTAGATCAAGATGTTGTTGCGGATGGTGCGGGGGCAGGCGAACTTACCGTCAATCCACTGGTAAAACCTGAGTAGCCACTACAATTCGGGGTCTTCTCGAGCTCGGCCTCTCACGAAGAACCAGACGGTGTTTTCCAGGTAAGTGCTGATAGCGAAGAAGAAAAAGACCACTCCGACCAAGGCTCTGGAGAGAAAATTCGCAGTAAAGTCTGTAATTACGTCATGCAGAAAGAAATCAGTGAAATTGCGATGATTGCCTAGAATCATCGTCCTGCGTCGTTTGGACACTGGCTGGCTGCCAGGCAGCGGCTTCAGTTCGAGTCTGCACATCCAGACACAGAATTTACTCCAGTATTCCTGCTTAGTTCGTACATTCGAGCGGTGCGTAGTCCAGATCCGCACACAAACAGCATAGGGCATGTAGAGGAAGAAGATATAAAGAAGGAGGAGCAGGAAGTGCCATCTCTCCCAACTCAGCCACCCCGCCATTACCACAGCTTCACAGCAACTAACTAGTCATCATGGGCATCTAGTAAAAGGTCCCTTCATAGCGATACTTCAATCCAGTAGGTCTAAATTTGTCGTTCAGCCGTCACCATGGTTGTTTAGGGTCTAGGACCTACGCTGAGCCGCCTACTGACCATCTTAGCAATAGCGACAAATTGGTGAGAAATGGAAGACTGCGACACACTGACAGAGGAGGCGCTTTTCCCTATGTCGATACGGAGAATCGGAATAGCAAGGCTGAAAAGGAGGTTAAAGCCGCTGTCACAATGTGAGGCCAAGCCCAGCAAAGGCACGGGACTGTGGCCCTTGACAGTGCTGGATAAGGAAGCCACGCAGGAAACTGGCTTTCTGATTCGCAGTATATCCCCTTGCTTCAACTCACATAAACTCAACCTTTCAGTAGTGCCGCCTATGAGGAAGCCGAGGAAAGGCAGGCCCAAGGCTTCTCACACTCCCAAAGGCAATTCTTCTGATGCATCGATAGACTTCTGGTCGCGCTCCGCCACTCCCACTCTCCTGCGTCCCAGCACTCCCATCAACGGCACCCGTCTGCTCCTCCGCACTCTCAAACGCAAACCCAAACTCCCCAAAAGTCCCAAGCCTCCCAGTCGTCCCTCCCTTTCCACTACCAAGCCAGACCTACCGCGTTCCTTTACAAAAGCCATGTGTGGGTGGGAAGTCACTCCACTCTAGCTTAGATGTCATAATGGGGAATACAAATCGTCTGAGACTGAGAGATGAAGTGACTGCTTGGCTGCAGGCGACAGAGGCGGATGAGGAGACGATAGACACCTTTCTGCAAGTGCCGGAGCATGTCGCGGACGTGTTCGACTGCCTGGGAGTGTTTGAGATCAAGACTATGATAGAGAGTCGACTTGGACACTTGGAGAAGCTGGTGGTGAAGACTGTGGACGTAATGAAGCGATTTGCTCATGGGGAAGGAGACATGAGGTACGTCCTTAATGGTCTGCGGTTTGTGACGCGGATTATGGCCCTTGCATTGGAGTACAAGCACCAGATCGAGGAGCTGTTCTGGGGAGAAAAGGCCCTGGCCTTCTCTATCGTGGAAGCCGTAATGGGCCTCTGCTTCTGCTCGAAGTTCACCACTCCAGTGAGAGACGCAGACCTCAGTCTCAGCGAGTTGATTTGGTACAGTGGCTTGGCGAGGGAGAAAACAGCTGCTTCTGCGTTTGAAGCCAATAGAATTGAGGTACTGCGGTGTCTGTTGGCCTGCTGTGTGGAAACGGTGTACACTTCTCAAGCTGACTTGCGCACTTACAGGAATCCGTGGGTGTGGCTGTGGTCCTGCAAGGATCTGAAGCATACGAAAGCGCTGTTCTTTTCCTTGCTCAATGCAGTGCTAGGGTATCAGACTGAAGGGTGGTTCGGCTCCGCCTATTCCGCCTCTAGAGACCTGGTCCAGCTCTGTGCCCAGCTGCTAATGATCCTCATCGACTCCGAAATCCCAACGCTAGACATGATCCAGCAACACCCCTCCCTGCAACGAGCCCAGCGCAGTGTGCAAAAGCTGCACTCCGCTGCCGAAGGCCCTCTCTCCGGCGCTACTCACCTCCCTCTTGTTCAAGTCTACAGCCAGCAAGTGAAGGAGCTTTCCGACCCTCTCGACTTCGACTACCTCGCAGTCAACCTTATCCGTCTGCTTTCCACTGCTCGTGCGGACCCTTTCCTTATGGAGGAACTGCTATTGCTGCTGTGGGAGTTTATAGAGCTGAACCCGAAGTTCGAAGCACATATCTGCGGGGAAGCCTACGCTACAGAGCTTTTCAAGTGTCTGCTCTACTTTATGTGGACTCATTACAAAGACTCTCAGAAGATCGGTGTCGTGCAGATGTGTTCCTTCCTCTTGCTGCATCTCAGCGGCGGTAATTGCCAAAGTAGTCCGCAGTTTCTGCATATCCCTCAGTGAAGAATACCCCAAAGACCTGGGCTTAGAAGTACCCAACGGAGTCGATACTCTTTCAGACCTGCTAATAACCTTTACACACAATTTCATCACTGCCAATTCGGACCTGATATCGCTGATTTCCTGCTTGGTGACAGTGGTTAGGAACGTGGGTGCGTTCACTAGAAGCATTGGCACGTTGCCAAGTGTGCAGATTACAAGCATTTTCAAGATGTTTTCGAGTCCCAAAGTGACGGCTGCAAACCCACTGTACCTGCAATTGGTGTCTGCGCTGCTGGATTTCATCGATACTCGGGTGCAGTATCACTGGGACGTAAGGACTAGTTAGGGAAGTATTCACCTGATTTACGCACTTTTGATGCGAAGAGAGGTATTTGAGCGCTTTTTCACTGCTAATTCCGAGGCACCAGCTGAAAGTCCACTTGAAAGTATCTTGAAAGGCCACCCTGTGGAAACGCTGAAAGGGCTGTTTGCAGCTCTGGAGCCGTTGGTGCAGGGTCTGGAGCAGCAGTTTGAACAGGTGACTGAGCCTGAAGTCCTCACACTGCTGAAGAACACTACACTCGTAGGAGTCCTGCCAGCCCCTCACCCTATCCTTATTCACCGTTTCCGTGCCAATCCTGATACGCGTGACTGGGTGCAAACCTTCCTATGGGCAGTTATCTATATCAACCTGCAGGCACTGCAGTTGTTCAACACTGCCGGAGTGCAGCTTTTTCAAGTCAGAGCCAAGGACTAGTTAGTTATATGGAACTCCCCAGGCCTTGATACTGTTCCTGTGGCAGGAAGGACAGAACTGCCTACCTACGATGCAAATTCCCAATTCACAAGCTCACCCTAACTATGCTTTCCTTCCCTATCGACCGTAAAGCCTGCACGACTACACCCTCCAGCAGACCAACACTCGCCATTACTAAAATATGAAAGTGAGTCTACTGCTGTGTCTAGCCGTATTGGCGGCTTGCGACACTTCCTGTCCCAAGGACGAGCCTTCCTTCCACGAGTTCGACGAGGCGCGGATGTCTCGGGCTGAACTCGGAGTGCATGGCTGGTCCCTGCTCCACACCATGGCCGCCTACTACCCAGACCAGCCTTCAGAGCTGCAACTAACTGACGCCTACCAGTTCCTCCACCTCTTCGCCAAGATGTACCCCTGCAGACGCTGCTCTCAGCACTTCATCAAGCTGCTGCAAGAGCGCCCCCCGCAGTTCAAGCTCCGCACTGAGTTCGTCTTGTACCTCTGCGAGCTGCACAATGTCGTCAACGGCATAGTGGGGAAACCCGACTTCCCATGCGAATTGGACAAACTGACTGCAAAATGGGGCGGGGGCGACTGCGGCTGCAACTAGATCTAGCTAATCTCTAGGGTCAAGTCCTCCGCTAACACTGTAAACCCGCCCTAAACCCGCCTATTCCGCCAATAATCCCGTGAAAGCGGCCTTTGGACTGACAAATGCAGCCAATAAATTGGGAAACGCCACGTGTCGAGCCATTATCGCTCGAGACAATATGGTGCTAGAAGTACCTAGGCCGCTTCCTTCCTCTCCTTAATGAGCAGTTCTCGCAGCATTTCCTCAGTAGGGTCTGGCAGCGGCTCCAGCAGGTCTTCGCTGTCTATTGACCGGGTGTCGTCATTGAGGACTATTTCCTCGCCTCCCGTTCGCCTGGCGATTTTCTCCATATGGGCTTTGGGCCTGTTGATAGTGTTATCTTGGCCTTTGGGGTTCCCCAGCGCAGGCGGCAAGTTGACTGTCATAATGGAGTACTGTTCCGTCCCTATGAGGATGATATTCTGATGCGCGAGGAATCCAATACAGTTGAGTTCCGACACACTTTCCACTTCCTACGTGTTCCCTCACCTTGATCACAGTCCGGGACATGTAGTTCCACACGAATAGGTGGCCGTCACTTCCGCAACTTATCAAGTTGCCGGTCTGCGCTATAATCATGAGTCCCTTCACTGTCAATGTGTGTCTGTCCAGAGAGAAAAGGAAGGTGTTGTTCACTAACTCCCATACGCGAATACTCTTATCATCAGACCCTGTGAAGAGGTAGTTCTGGTCCAGCGCCATACAGGTCACAGCGTCGTCATGTCCTTGCAGAAACCCTGTGAAAAGAATATCCTGCATGGCCCAGATCAGGATTTCCCCGCTGTTGCCGCCCACCAATATCGAGGCATTGATAGGATTATAGATAATGCTCAGCATTTCCTCGCCACTCTATGTGCCTTTTACCTCTGGCTTGGTGAATTTCTTGTGCTGCAGGACATAGAAGGAGTTCCGAAAGGCGGGGATCACAGGGATGCCCGCAGCTCCCTTCGCCACCTGTCTGAGCGCCCAGGCCCGGTCGCAAATTTCATAGATGCAGACATGAGCGTCGTAGCCAGTAGACAGCAAGTACTCAATGTCCTTAAATACAGCAGCGCACAGGGCAGTTACAGTGTTGGTATGTCTCGGGTGAGCGTGGTCTTCGATGGGGTATTTGGCGCCTACTTCCGGGTTCCACAGTAGAATCCCGCCGTTTTCCAGGCCTGTAGCTATCAAGTTGGACACTTCTAGGTAGCACATGCAGGTGATTTCCTCACGGTCTCCCGCCTTCATCAGCAGCTTCGTAGAGCCTTCGTTCAAGTCCCACACTCGCAGAGTATTGTCAAGACTGCAGCTGATGAACCTGGGGTTTTCGTCACTGTGCAGCTTTTGAATCTGGTAGGGTTCTTGGCCGTACAGAGCAATGATAGGCCCTTCGTGGCCTTGGATGTCATGTGTTCGCTGGCCTCTGACAATATCGTAGACATTCACTATCGTCTCAGTACAGACAATCAGTCTGTTTTCCTCCTCCAGAATGCACAAGTCGATGACCTTTTTGGGCTCTGTGAATAGAGGCCCCCAATGCAGCGGCTTCTCATGGTACACATTCCAAATGCCTAAAAAGCCCAACTCGTCCGCCGCTATCAACTCGTGGTGGTTGGAGTCCCACCGCATAGTGGTGAAGTTGCACCTATTGAGGTTCCTTATGCTCACAAGCTCTGTGCCGTCTGTGGCGTCTAGGCCTTTCAAGTGCTGGTCGAAGCTGATGGAAAAGACGAAGTTTTCCTGTGTGACGAGCAACAGACGGTTCACTGTGAGCCGGTGGACGATGTCGTTCTTCCGGTCCATGCGGAATTGGAAGGCTTCGGAGGCTGCTTCGTCTGGCTTGTAAATGGTTATCACCCCCTCTGAGTCGCCGGCGTAGAGAAGCAACTGGTCCCCGCTGCGCCAGACGAGAGAGCAGATCCAAAGGGAAAGGGAGGAGTCTTCGAACTGACGGCCGCCCAAGTGGTCCGTGAGGACTTGGATGCAGGTATAGGAGGGGTAGAGCAGGAGTTCCCGCCCAGACTCCTGTCTCCACAGGCGGATGGTCTTGTCAGTGGAGGCGGACGCTATCAAGTCCACCTGCGCACACACCGCTATCGCCAGCACCTAGCTAGTGCGTACAGTGCCATTATGCTCCACTATCGTTTGCGCACAGAGGTACTTCCCGCGCTGCTGCGGGTCACTGTCCTTCACCCACAGTTTCAGCGTGGAGTCCGCCGAGCCCGATATTACCACTCCCCCGAATAGCCTTTCTTCATACACTAACACCGTCACATCTCCCTTATGCGGGTTCGCCTTGGAAAAATCACTCAACTCCGCTTCCTTGTTGGAGAACAGGGACTGGGTGGAGAGTACTTTCTGGTCCTGTGTCTTGCGCTTCCACTGAATGATGTGTCCGTTACTCAGGCCCACGTAGAGGAGTTGCTCCTGGCTCTCGTACAGAAAACTCGTTATTTTCAGTTGCTGTGTGGGACTCACTGGGCCGGCGGTGGACTTGCGGATCTTGAGACGAAGAGGGATTTCAGGGTAGTGGAAGGTTTTGCGCAGGGCGAATTCCATACTTTGCTACCAAGGTCAAAAGGACTGGCAAAAGCAGTGAATTGGCTGGAGGCGAAATGAGCTTTTCTAGGGAGAACGTTGTTGGCAGTACCGTAGAGATAGTGGCGGTGCAAGGCTTTGTAGGTAATGCCTGCACTATATTCCCTCTATCTAGAAGTAACCGCCCAAAGCTTCATACAGCTTATCAACGCTTTGAAGCTGCTTTTAGGCAGAGAACTAGGCCTGGTTTCGGGACTAATTCTGAAAGTGGACTATTTTCTAGTTAGAGTGAAGTAACTCCTAGTTTCACTACTTACTGTGAGTCTGGAGTAGAGACGATTGAGGGAAACTGGGCAATATTTGGAGAAATGTCCATATATCTCAAGACTCCAGGGTTTCTGACGACTTCTAACCTACATGTAATATATTTGGTCCCTATATGTGTTCCTGTGCTGGCTACATAATTCTATGGATATCAATAGCGCCTATAAATGTATCGACATCCAAGTAAGCTGGCAGAGCTGTTCGTACAGGCAAGTGGCTGGGTTCCCCACAGCAAGCCCTCCCCTGTCCCCAGTCCCGCCCTGTCCCTTAGTCCCTGCCCTCCCCAATCCTCCAAACGTCCCATTTCCCTCTGCGACTCTGAGCCCAATCCTGCCAAAAAGCGAGTTCTACAGACTCCGTTAGATTCGATTCGAGAGGAAATCCAGCAGCTGAAGGAGCGCAAGAGGCTGGGGTCGGATGCGGATGTACCGCTCAGCCCTGTGCTGGTGGATATTAGCGAGGAGAGGGAGGAAGAGTGGAGGGAAGAAGAAGAATGGCGCGAAGTGCCGATTCCCGCCTCGAGACTCTGGCCTGCCCAGAAATTCGCGGGTATAGAGAGGGAACTGCGGCCAGAAGTGGTAATTGAGCGGACAACTACGGACTTGCAGGAAGCTGAGTGGAAGATGTACCGTGCTATCAGCTCTACTGACTTCAAGCAGGCTGCCCGGCCTTCCCTGAAGCTCTCCAAGCGCAGCTTTCACCGCTGTTCCGCCAACATGCGCAAGCTTCGCAAGGCCCACGAGCAGCTCGCCCGCCAACGCCCCTTGATTCGCCGTCCCTAGTCGTCCTAGCTACAAGCAGTATAAATGGCCTTCGCCTACCTATTCAAGTACATCATCATCGGAGACACAGGAGTGGGCAAGAGCTGTCTCCTGCTCCAGTTCACTGACAAGCGATTTCGCAATGACCATGACCTCACTATTGGGGTGGAGTTCGGAGCCCGTATGGTGTCGCTGGGGGACAAGGAAATCAAGCTGCAGATTTGGGACACGGCGGGGCAGGAAAGCTTCAGAAGCATCACTAGGTCGTACTATCGGGGGGCGGCTGGAGCGCTGCTGGTGTACGATATCACCAGAAGAGACAGTTTTACGCACCTGGCGAATTGGCTGGAGGAGGCGAGGCAGAACGGGAACCCGGCGATGACTATTATGCTAGTAGCGAACAAGACAGACCTGCAGAGTCGCAGAATGGTGTCCACCGAGGAAGGACAGCGCTTCGCTACGGACCACGGCTTACTTTTCCTTGAGGCTTCTGCTAAAACCGCTACGAACGTCGAAGAAGCCTTCACTGTCACTGCAGACGCCATTTACACCAAAGTGACGAGCGGCAAGTGCGACCTGTCCGTGGAGCTGAGCGGCATCAAAGTGGGGTCGCTGGCCGTGACTACGAGGCCCAAAGCCGCAAGCAGCAGTTGTTGCTAGCCTTAGACTATTATTGCGCTACGCTGGCTTGCTTGCGGGCTTTATTGCGCTTCGCCCGTTCATATCGGACATGATTGGCGTCTATATGTCTGCCCATGAACTTGGCGATTTTCTTATTGGCGAGTTGGTCACTGTTGTAAAGGTCCATTGCTTCTTCGAACTTGGCATAGTCTTCCTTTGTCCACTGCAGCCGCTCCTCGTTGAAGTAGCGGTACGAACGCAGTTGCACCTGGTCAGGGGAGTTGAAGTAGGACAGCAGTTGCTCGCTTAGACGGTCTAGAGCTGCTTCTGGGTCTCTTTCGCGCTTTTCTGGGAACCAACCTGGCTCTGGCCGCTGACATTTCAGATAAGCAGTGACCGTGGCCTCATCCCTCGCAGTCACCACCTCACTCGTAGTCTGCGGCGGCTTGGAGATATCGTATTGGAACAAAGCGGTGGACTCGTCCAGGACATTGGCAGGCCGCATAGCCAGCATTCTAGCCACTTTGGGCCCTGTCCCTGCGAGGAAATTGCGATATCCTTCAGTGCAGTACCGCAGTGAGTCGGCTAGCAAGGTCTCTTCTCGGATGCGGAGTTCGTTGTAGCGGTCAAAGATCTTTTCAAGGTCGAAATCCTGAGTGGAACTTACATTTCCCTGACAAAACTCTTTGAATTCCAACAACAACTCCGTGTCTTCAGTCAAAAACCCCTTTTGAGCCCCAATTCCAATCACCAAGCGGCGAAACTTGACATTCTTTGCGTCATTCTGTGCTTCTCGAGGTGTGATTTCAATTTTATGGTGATGTCTCGCTCTCAACAAGCATCTGAGGATCATGTTCTGCAAACACAGGTCCGCCACACTGTCCCCCGCCCCCTCCTTGCCTCTAACGAACTGAAAGACCTGTGGGAAGAGGATGAGTGGCAGGCGGGGTAGACGCATGTATCTGTTGGTAGCGAAAATGAAGTCTCTGCAGTTGGCCTCGACATCACTGCGCAGGTCTTTGTAGCTCACAGCTCGGTCCTCCTCTGTGTCGTCATGCTCCTGAGGAGCCCCTTTTTGTGAGTAATTGCCCGCCAGTACTGCAGCGTGGATTTCACTTTCCGGGATCCAGTAGCGCACGTCTTTGCGGATGTTGGCGATTATGCCTTCGATGAGTTCCTCGGGAGACATGTCTGAGTGGGACTTACCCTTGTAGTGCCTGTGGTCCACTAAGGCCAGTTCAATGAGGTAGGTCTCGAAGTCGTAGTCCTGCAGACAACAGACCTCCTTCCTGCTGAGCCGCCTTTTTACCTCTCTCTTTATAATAGGGAGGACACTGATTGACAGGGAGGTGGGGTCGCCTTTGCGAGGCTGACGAGCGCGGACTGAGCTGTGGAAGAGGGCTCCTCGCTGCAAGTCGCTGAACTTCAGGGGACTGAATGAAAGGTACCGAGAGACCGGCTGCATTTAATTTTAATGGCCAGAAGCGACGATCTAAGGTTACGATTACGGGAACGCCTTCTTGGTCATGATGTTGTAGAAGTCCTCTGGAGTCACCTTCCCGTCACCGTCACTATCTGCGCGCTCGACCATCTCTAGCAGCTCCTCATCCGTCATGGTTTCGCCCAGCTCCTTGGCGACTCGTCTGAGGTTCTTGATGGTGATGTAGCCTGCCTTTTCGTCGTCGAAGAGACGGAACACCTTGTTGATGTCGTCGCGGGAGTCCTTGTCCGACAGCCGCGCAGTCATCATGTCCAGGAATTCGTCGAAGTCAATAGCGCCCGAGCCGTCCTTGTCTAGATCACTGATCATCTGGTAGATGGTCTGGTTCTTGGCCTCGAAGCCGAGACTTTCCATGGCGGATTTGAGTTCCTTGGGGTCAATGGTCCCTGAACCATCCGTGTCGAAGAGATCGAAGGCCTCCTTAATTTCTTCGATCTCGTCCTCAGTCAAGCCAGGACGCTCGTAGCGCTTGGCGTTGAAAGCGGGAGGTCCGGCCTTAGCCGCCGGGGCGCCTGCCTTACCTGCTCTGCCAGCCATTATTTCCCACCCACCATTCTAGGCTATTCGCTGTACTCACGGACCTCGGCCAGCACAGCGTGCGCTTGCTGTAGTCGGACAATTTCTTCCTGGCACCTCTTCCGCCTTAGAGGGATGTCGCCGGACTCGGCTAGCAGTTCCTCGTAGCGCTCAGGTCGGTACAGTTGGGAAACCAGCTCGTGGTGCAGTTCGTCCATTGAGCGGTTTACCAGTTTGCACACAATTGCCTTGGGCACGAGGTCGCTCACGTTTTTCCGCACTAGGCAGAAGTAGGACTCCAGCATCGTTTTCACGACCTCGGTTTCCATGGCTTCTCGGTGTGATGGAGCTGGCGCTACTCGCATAGGCGGAGGCCTTGCGAGAGGAGAGGGTTCTTCCATGCTTGTTTTGGCTTTGCCTCCCTTGTAGGGAATGATGCCTAGGAAGTAGCTGGTGGTTTGGGGCGGGGGCTCGTGCTTCGCAGGCGGCGGCTGTTCGTCTTTCGCTTCTTCAACTGCTTTCTGCGCCATCTCCTGGTTTACAACTGCCAGAGCAGCACTGCCTCCAATGAAATCAGGGTGCTGTATATTGATATACGCCTGTTCCACTTCCACCAGGTTACTAATCAGCTTCAAAGTGGGCCGCAGGCACTTCCTGAGCAGTTCAGTCACGACTTCAGTGACAGCTTCTTTGAGTGCTTGGAAGCGCTCGAGTTCGGGTAGCTGCAAGCGGTGGTACACAATGTCCTGCAGCTCCACAAAGACTCGGTCTGCACAGCGCAAAGAGGGCTCTAGCAGTCTCACGACTATCTTCTTTGCTAAGATCTCGAAGGCTGTTTCCGGAATGAAGAGTGACTGGCGAATTCCCGTAGAGTTCAAGAGCGTTGTGCGAATGTCCATATCCTCCAAGCCGTCGAAAGGGTCCATATCTTGCAGGTTTTTCTTGTATTCGTTGTTGAATATGCTGTTGATGCGGGCTCCACCCTCTAACTCCTTGGATATGACTTTGCAGGTGCGGCCTTCGAGCATGTCTGAGTAGGACTTGTGGAACTTCTGCAGAATGTTCAGCAGAAGCGCTCCCTGCGAAATTTTCCCCTCGCCCAAAGGCATTCCTAGGGACCTGATTTCTTCCTCCTTGGCAAGTAGCAGTTCCGCCACGCGCTTCTTCAGCACTGGCAGTTGCTCCTTCAGGTGCAGTAACAGCAGGGAGTTCAGTCGCTTGGCGAGGAACTCCGTCCCTAGTCGGCCTGCGATGGCGGCGTAGATAGAGTGGTTGTGGAAGAAAGTGCGTTCGAAGCCGAGGTGACTTTTCAGTTGGACTTTCCTATTGATATCCTCCTGACTCCGGCAGACCACTCCCACGTACCCCAGTCTGAGCGGGTACACCTTGTTATTCAGCATATCCAGCGCGTCGGTGCCTCTATCCATCAGGTCGATTTTGGTCAAAACGCCCAGTGTGCGCAGTCCCTCCGGATCCACTTCCTTCGCCAACTTAAGTGCATCAGAGTTCGCAAGGTCGGAATTAGCCGCTGTAATGGCCAGTATGATACTGTTAGGGTTGCGAATGTACTTCATTATCATTTCCCTCACCATTTCCTCGATGTTGCGAGGCTGGTCGCCCACTGGCACCTTCGTGATGCCTGGCAGGTCGACAAGCGTGATATCCAGCACTCGGTATGAAGAGATGCGGAGGTAGATAGGGATGTCGCTGATGCTTTTGTCGCCGTGGGCTACGTCCTTTGTCGCATTGTTAATCTCGATTAGGATGTCGTGGAATTCGGTGAATTTGGCGTCCGGGATGTGTCCGAACTCTCCCCACTCCTCTCTCTCCACATGTCTAAGCTGAAGAATCAGCGGCCGTCTGGTCACAATGCCCGACCCTCTGGGCAGGAAGTCCCGCCCTACCAGCGACTCAAGCACACTGCTTTTGCCGCTGGACTGAGACCCCACCACTACAATCTGAGGCAGGTCGATAGGCACTTCGCAGCGAGCTGTCACGTCTTGCAGCTTGTTCAAAATCGGAATGAGGCGTTCCATTTAAGTATAGGGAAGCTGCAGAAGAGAGGGAAAGGGGCTCATTGGCAGGGGAGACGCCTTCCTACTGTAAATAGCTACTTCGCGATCAGAAGAAATGGAATGTGTATACTACTGCTCAGGGTATTGAGTGGAAGAGTTAGTGGAGGGAAAGGTGATCTGCTCTACTGATTGCAGAGCTACAATAGCGAACACAGTAACAATGAGGGTTCTGGGTAGTGCTAGGGTAATTAGTGGAGTTGCACATTAGAATATGAACTTTACTTGCTCTACTGCTATGGATACGGACGAGGCTAATGAGCCAATTAACAGACCCAGTGCCAGCAACTATGTAAATAGTCCCAGTATATGTACAAGCCCCTGGACTGCAGTCCTAGAGAGATGGAAAGAGAGCAATATAGGGCCAAACAACAGGGCCGATTTGTGCTGTGTTGGGGCCTATTGCTGACTCTAGCCCTGGCAGCCTGCCAAATACTGCAACTCTTTGGTCTTAAGCCTACAAAGGACTCGATAGTTGAAGTGAATGCCGTCGACGGAACACTTGTGAAGAAAGCGAGAGTGTTTACAGCGTGGGATGCTTACGACAAGCACGCTTTGGAGGTAATCGGAGTGATATCAGTGTTGCTAGCCCTGGGAGAGTGGTGCTACGCCAAGTCTGGTCTGCTCACTCTCGCTAGATTCACGTTTATTGGAGTGGGAGTGGTGGGGACTTATTGGCTGTTTGGGGAGATCGCCAGGACTTTCCCTCTGCGACCCTCCGGCCACCTACTGTTCTACGTCTCCTGCTCCTACCTCCACTTCCACAATGGCCGCTGCCTAGCAACGAAGCTGCAGTGGCCACTACTGGCCTGGCTGCTGCTCCTACACGTCCCCTACCTAATGTACTGTGCGGTCTGGACTATACTAGTGTATCACACAGGAGTGGAAGTGGGCATTGGGACTGCCACTGCACTGGGGCTGACCTGTGTTGCCTGCAGACTCAGGCTGGATCGAGACTAAAGTTACTCAAATAGGTAAGGTAATATATGGAAACGTGCGAGAATTGGTGAGTACTAAGCAGTGGCTACACCCCAGTGACCGACTTCCTGTGTCCAAGCTGCAACACACCTGTATATCAAGCGGGAAGATTTGTAGAAGGAGAGGGCAGCCTCACGGACACCCGCAGTCTGCCCTTATCTCGCAACAGACCGTACTTCCAAGTGATGACTCCCACCTCCCTCTGTCCACTCTGTTCCCAAAACGTGCCCCTGCCCGGTACCTGCTACTCAGACCTGCAGACTCACATGGAAACTCACACTCGCCTAGCTCAAGAAGAGCAGTTCAGAGTGCCGCCTAGAGTTTTCCACAGTCTACAGGTAGCTTCGCCTATGTTCTGGTGTGAACTTTGCTTCCGGGACATACCTGTAGTAGGTAAGAACTCCGCAGAGCAGCAGGACCACATCACTGCCCACGAAGTCGGACAGCAGGCGCCCGATGATCGCGATGAACGGATTAGAGTGATGCTACAGCAAGACGATGAAATGCTGAGGAATGCTTGGAATCGCTATGGAGCCAATGACCAAGTCTACGCTGATGTGCCCTACGAGCCTTCAGGGAAAGCAGGACTTAGTGCTGAGGAAGTGCGGCAAGTGGTGGAGGTGGACTTCCCTGCCACTGCCAAGATGACTTGTGAGTGTGTGGTCTGCAGGGAAGAACTGCATGCGGGGGAGAGAGTCAAAATCCTGCCCTGCGCTCATCTCTTCCACCCCAAGTGCATCGACCAGTGGCTCACTAAACATGCGCAGTGTCCAATTGACCGTATGAAGCTGGGGTATCAGTAGGTAGCAACTAGCTCCTAATCGTTGCAGTGAGATGGGAATTGCAGTGACCAATTGTCACCTCTAAAGGATGAGAGTTGATTTTCCCCTTTGTTCAAATCGAATACATGCACCCTTCATCTAGTAGGCCTTTAGCCCCTCATTCCACATCAGACCGTTGCTCTCCACCAATATGTCCTCTTCCCTGTCAACGGGTAAGTGCCAGTCAGCAGATCTGGACCAATACTTCAAGCAGACCCAAACCACAGCTCTGCACATGATCGAGCACGAGGACTATGCACAGGCTTTGGAGCAATTAGGACTGAATGAGAGAGTGCTGGAAGAAGCAAAGGAACAGGACTGTGCTTTGGACCCTGATTTTGTGCTAGTGACGCTGCATAACTCCGCTTGCTGTCATCAGGCTTTGGGAAGGCTGGAAGACAGTGCGAGTTATCTGGAGGCGTGCTTGTACAACCTCAAGCATGTGCTAAAGGCGCGGGAGAGCGGAAAGAAGGGAGATAACGAACGCTTTAAACTGAGGAAATATGAAAGTCGGGCGAGGTTGCAGCTCTGTGCAATGCTGTCTCAGCTTGGAAGACACGAAGCCGCTCTCAGTCATGCACAGATCGGGCTTCGTCTAGCCCAAGCACTGCTGCTAGACGTATCATCCCTATGCAGAGCTCACCTAACCCGGCACCGCAAGCTACTCCTCCAAGCGAAGCAGACCCCTGATCTGCTCAAAAGGCTGGAAAGTCCCGCCTACAAGCGCAACCAAGACCTGGTCCGCAAGGCCTCCCCTCTGCTCGAAGTCCTGGAGTCCAGGATCCTATCCAAGCCCCGGCCGACTGGCCAGCCTGTCACTAAGTTGGAACTACGTTCCGCTTTGGGAGTTCAGCACTATTCAGACTGGATTTATACGTACAACATGACTGAATTGATGCGCGTACAGCCACTCACGCTGTACGAATTGAAGAATTGCCTGGACACCTACACAGAAATAGGCAGAGATATGATGCTCGACAAAGCGTGCTTGTTAGTCGCAGGGTACTTCTGCACTGCCACAGAACTGAGACTGCTGCTGGGGGATGAGGACAGGGGCCGACTCAAAGAAGCGCAAACACTGCACTCCAAGGCTTTGCAAATAGCGAGAGATGCGTTACCACTAGAGGCGCCTCTGCTGGGACATGTACAGGTCAGCTACCAAAAGCACTTCGCAGGGGTGGAACTGAACAGGACTAGTCGGTTAGGGAAGTTGGACACTTCCGCTAGGGCCAAACTGCTGCTTTCAGCCACAGCGAAGCCACGGTCCTCCTCCGCTAAAGCCACTCGCAACCCTCCTCGCCCAGTAAAGCCCAGATCCCCAGCGCCCGTCTCCTCCCGTCTCAAGCGGAAAGTCCCTGACAAGCCTGCCCCCGCCCCATTCACTGACCGAGGCACCTCTGACCGCTCCCCTTCCCGGAAATCCGCCACTCCTATTCGTCTAACAAAGCGCACAGAGGTGGAAACCTGGGCCTCCGACTCCTCTGAGGAGTACATTCTCTGCTCTTCAGATCTGTACGGACCTGAGGATATCCACCCTCGCACCTCCCGCCACATTGAGTGCTCAGTCGACATCCGCGACCTGGACGACAGAGCGACTCTCAACAATGACTACGTGGGAACTGCAAGCAGGCATGAAGTCTCCTAACTGTCTATCCTATCTGCCCCTGATGGAGTGGTCGTTTACTGCAAACACGTAGAGATCGTTGAAGGGCATTTGATAGCGGTCGCCACCGAAGATGAACATTTTGTCCTGAAGCAGCACAGCAGAGTGGCCGTCCCGGGGGTAGGGCGCCCTGCCCACAATTCTGCCCAGTAGAGGACTGGGAGGGCCTTCGTACAAGTGCGTGGGACGCTTCTTGCGAGCGTTCGGGGACTCATCTCCCGGAATCACTGGTGACTCGTGCTTGGTCTTGTGGGCTGGAGGACTGAGAGAGGTGGGGGAGTGCGCTGGGACGGTGTTTTTATGGAAAGGAGAGCGGCTTTTCTTGTACTCTTCTAACTGCACAGCACTCACTGGGTCTTCAATCTTCCGCTCTTCCTGGATCAGACTCCACTCGCAAGAGTCGAGTTGCAGGCCGTACATTTCGTTGGTTTCTTTCGTCAAGTCCTTCATACCGCCGAATACAATCATAATAGAGCGGTACAGACACACGCTGTGGCCGGACCTGCCCTCTGGCGCCTGACCTTGCAAGGCCATTTTCTCCCACATGTAGGAGGGGAGATTCAGTTTCCACACATCGTTGAGTTTGGCGCCATCGTCGTTGCAGCCTCCATATACTATCATAGTGCTGTTGTACACCATAGCAGTGTGGCCGGAGCGGGGTGAAGGCGCGGTGCCGCTAGTCGCAGGCGCACTCCACACTAAGGAGGGTAGATTTAGCGTGAAGACTTGGTTGCAGCGTGAGCCGCCGATAAATCCTCCGAAAACTACCATTTCGTGGTTGTGCACCACTGCACTGTGGTTGTCGATGGGGGGCGGCAGGCCTGAGGCTTCCGCCCGCTTTATGGTCCAAGATTTGGTCTTCAAGTTTAAAATATACGTATTGTCGCTCTCTGTGGAGTTGTCAGAACCTCCAAACAGGTACATTTGGTCTGCATCCACAACGGCTGAGTGTCTGCAAATGGGCGGTGGAGAAGTGGCAGTGACCTGCATTTCCTCCCAAGTGTCGAGTTCAGGAGTGTCGGCATTGAAGGAAAACACCCAGTGGCCGGGCACCATGCCCTCTCGTAGGTCTTGTCCGCCGCAGATAATGAGGAAATTGTTCCATCCCACAGCAGAGTGATAGCTGCGGCGGTGTGGGTGTGCACCCAGGGTTCTGATTTCGTGCCAGTAGGGGTGTGAGGTGGCGGAGTGCGTGTCTACTGCGAGGACAGGGTGGGTGTGATGAGCTGCCATTACAGTCCAGAAATCCCTTATGGCGATTTCGCCTTTCTGCTGGCCACATGTCGTGCAAGTCCCGGGTAGTTTTAAATGGCCGAGGCAGGGCTCGTTTACCAGGAAGTGCAGTTGAGTCTAGACACTCCCTGCGAGTCCATGCTGGACCTGCGCAGTGCTGACGAACTCGAGCTGCAGTCTCCCGGCTTGCCTCAGAGCTGGTCACAAGTCCTCTATCTCGATACAAGACTGCTGCTATGGTAAGAGACAGCCAGCAAAGTCGAGGGTAGCGAACTGACTCTGACTATGATCTCTCTGGCGCATCCGGTGGACATTGCGATGGTCAGGACACCAGAGGACTTGCAAGCCTTTGAGCGCAGTTCCCGCCTGAGAGTCCTGTTCTCTTCGCAAATCCTGCCGAAGGTCTGCTTCACTGCAGACGAGGTCCACTATTCCCTGTTGGTCGGCACTGCAAGTTGCCGCGTATTTGTGCTTCGTTTCAACCTCTCAGAGCCTTTATGCGGAGTGCAAGGGAAAGACCTAGCCGAAGTGACTCGAAGTGAAATCCACACCAACGAGCGCAGAGACTGCTTCAGCTTTGAGTTGGTGGGGAGAGATGCCAGAGGTCTGTATATCTGCTTCGGCTGTGCAGGACGCTACTTGCGCCTTTGCTTTTTGACTCATGCAGGAGAAGCGGAAGCCACTGCGCAGGACTTAAAGCCGTTTATAGGCTTTTCAAAGGCTTTTACGCAGTTTCTGAAGATTGAGACGGCGGAAAATGTCATTCGGGTGCAGTCCTGTGGGAATGGAAATGTGGTTACTCTTTGTGACTCGGGGCTGCTTTGTGTCTGGGACTTGGCTCACAAATTGGTACTATGCGAGGCTGAAGCCTTCAATCAACGCTGCAGCAAGGCCTTCCTGGAGACTCTGCAGGGCGCCGAAACCCTCATAGCAGTCGGCTACCCTGAAGAAAAGACCTGGGTAGTGGCAGTGTACCAGCTGCAAGACCGCAAGTTCACCCACTTAATGGACATCCCAGGAGACGGAGAGGAACTAGTGAGTCTGGCAGTCAACCCAAAAGGCTTCTATATGCTGTGGAAAAACGGGTATGGAGGGACGAGAGTGCAGGCTTTTGGATTGGACGCTACTGCTGCGGTCATTTACTCTGCTGCGCTGGATAGAGAAACTGCGGAGTTGATTGACTCGGCTGTCTCTGAGAGTGAACTGTTGAGCAGAATTACTCTTCCTCAGCGCTTCTCCAAGCAGTGCATAGAGCAAGCCGCCCGCACCCTCAACCGGCAAAGTGCTCCCTTCGGTGTCTCTCATAATGCACTTCCAGCCCTAGTCAAGTCCATCAACCCCGGCCAGTCCGAATTCGACAACATCCGCGACTTCCTCGAAACCTGCAAAATGATCCAACACTCCATCACAGGCAAAGTCGAAAGCGTCTGCTGCTCCCCAGAGGCAGGAGACTTCCCTATCATAATGGCCTACTCAGGGGAGGCTATCGGAGTCCTAGTCCGACTGCAGTTCGGGAAAGAAAGCGATAGTCTGAATTCGAGCTTGAAAGTGGAGAAGTTGGCGAATAGGTTCGCAGGACTGATGTCAGTGTGGAACCAGGAAAGACTGATGGAGTGGAAAACCATAGGGACGCCTCGACTTACCTCTGCACTCATCCTCGCAAGAATGACACGTAGACACTATGTCCCTCTTCTACCCTACTCCACCCTTTCCGATTTCCGGCATTTGATGCGAGACCTGGTGAACCGACCGCTACCGTCCTCCCTCAAAGGCCACTTTGTAGCCTATATGTCCGCTGCGACTATTCAGCAGCTGGAGCAGGAAATCGCCTCTTTGGCGCAATTGGCCAGCGACCAACACCTGTCCCCAGGCCTGCGCAAGACCAAGTGGCCCGCTGCTATGACGTATTTGGTGGCCAACAGTGCCCTGAAGAGCCTCTACTTGGCTAGTCAGTATGCGCTGGACTGCTTGCTGGTGGTGGGCTGGCTTAACCATGATACTGACATTTCGCAGAGAGTCAAGCAGAAGACGAGTGATGAAGTCTATAACAGGGCCTTGGAAACTGCCGCTCGTCTACACACCTTGCACCGAGCTCTGAGCGCCCCCGCCTCCGACCTGCCCTCAGAAGACCAAATGCAGGCTCTTTCAGTCTACGGCAGTCCCGTCAACAGCCTCACAGCACTAGTAGCCGCCAAGCCCGGTCGCTTCCTCGGCAGTTCTGACGAATTCGACCCTTCTGTGCTGGACGGCTGGCTAGTGCAGGTAGTTACTCGCCTGTTGCTGTACATTACAGCCTCTGCAGACTCGGAAGTCCCGAAGTGTTGTCCGGCCTTACTGAAGATAAACCAAAGTAAGGCTGTTTTGGCATTGCTGGAGGTAGTGCCCAGGCCGTCCGCAGCCTTGGAGTACCTGAAAGGCCAGGGATTCGCCAATTTGGGAATGGAGGCGAAGGCGAAAGAGGCGTTTTGCAGTGGCGCGGGACTCTTGGATCGCCACAACATCGCTCAATTCAGCAACGCGCCATGGAGAGGCGCAGTTCAGGACAACTCCCCCAACGACACCGCCCTCATCAAGTACTCCAAACTCGCAATTCGCGGCATTCCAGCCCCAAGTCTCAAAGCCGCAGTGGCCATTTCGACCTTTTACCCTGGACCCCAAGACCACACCGAAGAATTCCCAGCCTGGACGAGTCTCTTTTTAGTCCTCGTGAAGTTGAGACGTCACAGGGACGTGTTCACAATGCTAGTCCACTACCAAGACGCTAACCTTTCCGAATGCGTGGAAATCTGGGTGAAGGAACTGCTGCAAGAAGGGTCGGTTTCCGCCCTCTACTTGCTGCCTTTGCAGGCAGAAATACTGTCTGCGGCTTTCCTGGTGCTGGGGCAAATGGTACTGCAGGAGCCTTTTGACCTGCTTACTACGCTCTGTGCGCCGCGCTATAAGGACCAGACAGCGGCTGTATTCTTGTCTGCGTTTGGGCCGGATGCTCGCAGGCCGGAGCACTCAGGGGCGTTGACAGCTCATATGGCTCTCTACACTCTGGCTTTAGGGTGTCTCAATTACCGTCAGGCAGCCAAGACCATGTTCCATTCCTACCACAACATCGAAGAGTTCATGCGCACTGCAGCCTACCAGGACCGAGAACGCTGGTTCCTGCTCTTCCTGCAGCGAGAAGCGCTGCTCCTAGCAGTGACTCCGCTGCACTGCATGCCTGAGAAGGAAGCCTGGTTCATAGCTGAGCGCGACGGGCTACGCAGACTGGTGGCGAAGGAGGAAGTGCTGAGACAGCTGTGTAGAATTAAGCGAGAGCTGGACAAGATTCGCTAAGTACTGCACCAAATGACCTAATTAGGACTCCAATACACCCTGTTTCCACGCCTCAGTCCTTGTTAGTTTTCCTCGGCCTACTAGGAATCTAACTGCCTGAAATCGGACCACTGCAGCTGCAATAGAAATGGGCCTCAAGAGTCGCAAGCTCGGGAAGCTGAACCCCAAAGTTCAAGTCCTCGAGAAAGTGACTCTGAAAGCCCAGCGCAGAAAGCGGCCTGCGGCAGAGGCCCCCGGCGCCCTAGACACTGCAGCCCTCAAAAAGCCCAAGCTTCGAGAAGACTCGCCTGACCAGTCCCCGGCAGTACCCCTGGAAGCACCTCCTGCTCCTGACATGGTCGTGACGGAGACTGCGGAGACTGGGTTTTTGACGGATCAGTCGTTTGAGGACTTGACGATATCGCAGAGTTTGAAGACTGCATTGAAAGAAATGAACTTTGGTAAGATGACCGCGATCCAGGCGAAAGGGATTCCGCCGGCTTTGAAGGGACACGACATACTGGGAGCTGCGAAGACTGGCTCAGGCAAGACCTTGGCCTACCTTATCCCTGCTATCGAACTACTGGAAAAGACCAAGTTCGCGCACACCCAAGGCACTGGAGTGCTGATCATTTCCCCGACTCGGGAGCTGTCCCTGCAAATATACAACGTAGCGAAGGAACTAATGAAGCACACACAGTTCACCAACGGACTTATTATGGGCGGAACCAACATGAAAGCGGAAATTGGCAGACTCGAGAAACACGTCAATTTGCTGGTATGCACTCCTGGCCGCCTGCTAGACCACCTACTAAACACCAGGACTTTCTTATTCAAAAACCTGGTTTGCCTCATAGTCGACGAAGCGGATTTGATCCTCAAGCAAGGCTTCGAAGAGCACATGAATCAAATACTGCAGATATTGCCGAAGGAACGACAAACTATCCTCTACTCAGCCACGCAGACTAAGAAGGTAGAGGACTTGTGTCGTGTGTCGCTCAACGACCCTATCATAATAGGCCTGGCGCCCAGCACTCTGCCTGCAACTGTGGCTGGATTAGAACAAGGCTATGCAGTGGTTGAAGCGGACAAGAAGTTCCTACTGCTGTTCACATTCCTACGCAAGAACCTCGATAAAAAGGTGATGGTGTTCTTTTCCTCCTGCACTTCGGTCAAGTTCCACTCTGACTTGCTGAATTACGTGGATGTGCCGGTGAAGGACATCCACGGAAAGCAGAAACAGACGAAACGAGTAAGTGTGTATTACGACTTTTGCAAGGCGGAAACAGGCATTCTACTGTGCACAGACGTAGCAGCTAGAGGACTGGACATCCCTGCAGTGGACTGGATAGTGCAGTACGACCCGCCTGATGACCCCGAGGCGTACATCCACAGAGTGGGAAGAACTGCAAGAGCGGAACTGCACGGAAAAGCACTGCTGTTGCTACTGCCGCAAGAACTCGGCTTCCTCCGTTATCTCAAGCAGTCCAACGTACCGCTCAATGAATACGAATTCGGGGAAAACAAACTCGCAAACATCCAGACTCAGTTTGAACGGCTGGTGGAGAAGAACTACCACTTGCACGTAGCTGCCAAGTCCGCCTACCGTGGCTACCTCCTAGCCTACTCCTCGCACCATCACAAGGATATCTTCGACGTCAACCAACTGGACTTGCTGAAAATCGGAAAGTCCTTCGGCTTCACTATCCCTCCGAAGGTAAGTCTGAACCTGAGCACTCAGTACCGTCCTAACAAGCGGGGAGCGGACCTGGCTTCTTCCTTCTACAAGCGGAGCAGCGGCCTTTCCTTCAGCAACAGAAACCCTCAAGGCCACCTGCCCGAAGGCGACGCCCGCCAATTTAGCAGGTAGACTCTAGGCTTATAAATGCTCCCGGCAGAAACCTGCCTCGCGCCCTTATGTCTGCACTTCCTGCAGACCCGATTTCTAGGCGAGCAGCCCACACCCCAGGCAGACGAAAGCAAGAGGGAAGACTTGTGTGCGACCGCCTTTATGGTGAAGGTAAATAATGATGTGGTGCATGACAACTTCTACAGTGTGAAGGCGGTGTGTGATCAGGGAGTGCGGGTGGTGCAGAGAGGAGTGGTGCGAGTACTGGAGTGGCGGTTTGAAGTCCTGGGACAGACGTTGCAGTTGAGGATTGGAAAGGCGGAGGTGTTCAATTTGGAGGGGTACCCGGAAATCGCACTGACGCCTTTGGAGCGGAATCCTAGGATTCGGGCTGCTATGCATCGAATGCGCTTTCAGGCAGCACTGAGAATGGCCAAAGACTTCTCAGTCAACGACGTAGTGGAGCTTCATTCGGACTCTGAAATCGAAGAAGGCCCAGCTCCTAGTGCCCTGCACCCGGCTCCACCTCCCAATACTCCTCAAATCAGTGGGGAGCAAATTGACCCTTCAGTCCCTGAAGTCATAGTCATCGACCGTCCCACTGCTGTTCCTGAGCCGCCTCGTATTCCCACTAAGCGCAAAGCTGTTATTCCCAAACAGCCTGGATCGGCCTTTCTACCCTACAAGCGGCCTAGTCTGACTAGAAGTTCCCCCGCTGTCAGTCTGAGCACTGAAAGGAACCAAGGACGCTTTTCGCAGGAAGACCTGGCTTTCCTGAAGTACTACATGGGAGTGTAGTGTTAGTCTAGGCTTTGCCATGGCACCAAAGTGCCTACCTCAGTAAAGCATTCAGACCTGCAGAACTCCAATACAATATAGAGTAGCTAACTACATACATTGTAGTCGAACCCTCCGCAGGCCACAGTGACCACTACGAACACAAGAGCCAGTCCTGCAGACATCACTCCCAAGCAGGCCTGCAGCTGCTGCCGCTTGCGAAGCCGCTCCTGCTTGTTTTTCTCGTTTTCCTCATACATGCCCAGCAAATCACTAGTCTTCGTCACTGTCATTTCAATTGCTAGGTCGTCTTTGTCCAATGCGTCTTCTAGCCTGCCTCGTAGGATCTCTTCTGAGGAAGTGGGAAATTGGTCGTTTTCGTTATAATATCGAATCTTCTTCTCCAGCGTCCTCGCGAATCCTTCAGACGCCGACAGTCCAATCGCTCCATGCGCCGGTCCATACATCTCACAAAACAGCGCCTCAACTTCCCTAAGAAAGCAATGCGCAGCCACATCCGGAAAGTCCCTATCCGTCATGCACAAGAAGGTGTAGCCCTGACTGTCATGGTAGTGAAAGGCGTAGGTCTCAGCATAGGTCATAGTGATGGTGAAGTCCACATTCACCTTGGCGAGGATTCTTTGCACGAACAGAGGGTAGTTGCCTTCTGCGAGGGAGACGTCCACGAGGGGGGGACTGGAGGCGTGGTTGGCCACTAGGGCGTAGATGATACTGGGTCTGTCCATTTCTATAGACCAGCACTGAGCCATCGCATCTGGAGGACGGAAAAGAGACAGTGAGGCTGTAAAGTGCTTGTGAAGTGCTTGCTATTGGTACCTGCTTCTCAACTTATCGGTGTTGGGTAATATTTTGCTACTTTTTCTCTAACTATAGGGCGGAAATGCAGTGATTCCAGCATTCAATTTGCATAGCAGACTATTCGTTTCCAGGCCTATCCTCAACTCCCTCCTATTTATTAGCAATTGCCCACTACAACCCGCCAGCCTCTCCGCAGCCCTTATCTTTACAGCGAAATCAGTCCTATTGCCAAGGTAAAGTTAAAATATGTCTCACCAGCCGCCTTCCTTGCTGAGCAAACTCATGCGCCAGCGACAGCCCACACCCGTCAGTTCCTCCAACCGCCCTCCCAGCTTCATTCCCCCTGTCTCTACTACCGTCCAGGACGACCCTCTCCCTAAGGACAAAGACGCAGATTCAAGTGGCAGACTCGTGCAAACGCCCAGCTCCAAGCGACTCCGCCTCAGATCTCGCGCCAACTCCAAAAGTCTTATGGGCCCCAGTCCAGACTTGTCTCTCCTGGGCAGTTCCTTCGATGCCAGTTGGCAAGTGGACAGCTCGGGCTTTGCTCAGGATGACGAGCTGTTCACAATGCAGCACTCTCAAACCTCTCTGATTGGGATGCTGAAGGAGTTGAGGGCGAAGCAGGCCTCGGAGTTGAGCCCAGTACCTGCTCTGATACTGAGTTCCGAGTCAAGACCTTCGGAAGTGCCTTCCCGACCTTCCACTGCTTCACTACTAAAACAAACTCTGTCGCAGCTGCAAACGAGGCCCAATTGGGTGAAGGGAGTGGCTGACAGTCCCTACTTGAAAGGCAAGAAAAGTCGCTTGAAGGCCAGAACTCCATCTAAATCTCGGGAAGTGTTGCCGCCCTTGACAAAACTGGAAGCCAGGAAGCGGAAATCGGACCTTACAGAGGCTGACAAAACCTTCACTCCTGCACAGAAAGCAGACCTCAGTCTCACACTTCAACCCACCCCTGTCAAACGCCGACTTCGCGACCCCAGTCCTGGCTACTCCAACACGCAGGCACTAGCTCCTCTGCTAGGAGAAGGGAAAAAGCCCAGCGCAAAGGCAGACCTCCGCTTTTTCCCAATCGAGATGTACGACCCGCTGCTTGAGCACGAAGACCCTGCAGAGCTGTTCGCCTCCTACGCCTCTAAAGGCCCGCCAGTTCTCGCCTACTCCAAATGGTTCCTCCCGGACGGATCCTTTGAGTGGAGGGAGTGCACAGTGGGGAAATACGTGGAGACTGAGGACAGGTTTGAGATCCACTGGGCTTCTGGGAAGGTGAAGTCTGTGGCTAGACTCAACTTGCGATTTGCAGGGGAAGACAAGCTGCAGTTTGAAGCGAGAGTTGAGGAAGCGAAGGCGAATCGGGATAAAGCGGAAGTGGCTATGCGCTACCACTACCAGGTGCAGCAGCTCAAGACCCCCACACCTGTGCTCAGCTTCGCTTGCATTGGAGGCATTATCTTCTACCTCAGAGGCGGCACAGTCACCATCACTCCTGAAAACTACCGAAATCCCCTCAAGCGGGCCAAGGCTTCCCTGGTCACGACATATGACCCAAAGCGCCATTTGTGGAAAAAGATGAAAACGCATTTCGCAGTAGAAACAAGTCTGTATAGGGGATTGGGCTTTCGCAGTCTTGCAGACTTCAAAGACCACTTTCTTCAAACAATTCCCCCGGTTATATATAAGGTGAAAAGCGAAATATTGACTATCCCCATACACAGAATCAAGGAAATGATCGGTGAAGTCGAGGCGGATTTTATCCTCTGCATGCGAAGAATCGAGTTCGAAGCGGACATTCCCTTCAATTACGAAAAACAGCAAATCTACTCACTAGTGCTGCCCCCCTCCAAGCTCCTCATGCCCAGTGAACTGCCCAGTCTCAACGCCTGCAAGACTGGAGTCGCTGAGGAACTCACCTATGACTTCTGTGCACTGCTGAGCACTATGACTACCACCCTGCACCAGGCCTTCCCTGACCACTTGAACATTCTATTCAAATTGAACCGGAACTTGATGGAGTTTCATGAAAATTCGCTGTTTCTGCGAGAGTACTCGCGGCCACTGGACAGGGAAAAGATAGTGAAATTCAACCGAATAGAAACAGAGAACACCATTCGAGAGTTCCGAAATGTGATGTTTGATACACAATATGACCTGCAGGATATACTTAATCGCGCCAATATAGTTCGCGAAAAGCGCAACGCAGAAAAGCTGAAAGAGCGTGCCTACAACCAGCAGAAAATCGACCTGGAGGAGCACTTGCCCACCGAAATGATAGAGCGCTTGCAGAGACTCATGCGTCTCTGCAATCACTGCTTCGAGCGGGGCCTGCGGACCTGCTTGGAGCAGTCTCTCAGGGACTTCAAAGCGCTGTTCCGGGGCATGCTGCAGCAGGCCTGCGACGTGCTGGGCTTTTCCACGTCCTACTCGGAGCCGATGCATGCGAAAATGCTAGTGCCGCTTATGAAAAGCTCAATTCTGCAGAAGCGTCTAAAGACCAGTCCCACTCTCGTTGCAGAGCTACGAATCTCACTAGTGAAGAAAGAAGGCAAGTTCCTGCTCGACCCCTCGCCCCCTGACTGCATCAACGACCTCCTGACCATCATCAAAGAAGCCCTGGAGGACCTTAAAACTGTCCCCTGTGTGGAGTGCGTGGACTTAGGCCCTGTGCGGGACGACCCAGTCCTACACGTAGTGTGGCCAGAGGACGAATTTGTGCGTGTGTTCCTGCTAGAGCTGGATGAAGTGCTGAAGCAGGTCTGCAGTATACCCTTAGGACTCATGGTGCTGTTAGAGGAAGTGGAGTTCGTCATTGCGCTCGACCCGGCGAGGGTGGAAAAGGCGTTTAGGAAGGATTTCCAGCTGGTTAATGCTGTGACTCAGCTGACTCGCTTTAAAACTGCCAAAATTAAGCTGGAAAAGTTCCTTTTTCACCCGGAAAAGCAGTATCTCGGCCTGTTTCTCATAAAAACCGGCAAAGTCCGCACTCATCTTTTGGACATTCTGGAAAAATGCCGACAAGTGATAATGGCCATCATCCTGGAGCGCCTGGATGCAGACATAAGCGCAGTCCAGAAGCAGGAGGAGGAAATCCTCGAAGTAATAGGCCACCAGCCTGCCAATTTGGAGCAATTGGACGAGCAAAAGACCTTCCTGGCCAATCATTTGGGCGAAAGACGGGAATTTATTGTGGAAACGATAGAAAGCATTTTCGACTATTTGGACGTACTGCGAGATAATCAGTGTGAACTGGAGTACGAGCGCTTCGCACAGAGCTGGCAAGTGTACGGACTGCCCAAGAAGCTGTGGCAGGCCAAGTTGACCTGTGAGCGGACCATAACATACTGCTCCAAGGTCTTTGCGGAGGAACTGATCAAGTCACAGCAAGCCATATTGCAGGAAATCACTGATATCACCAATGAACTCACTACTTTGAAGACAGAAAGTGACATTTCCAAGTATGAAGAAATGAGCGGGGCCTTCGGCATCATGAAAAAACGCATCGATACTGCGAGCGAAAGCGCGAAGTTGATAAACTTCCGAGAAGGCCTCGTAGGTGCAAAGCACACTGATTTACGCCAACTCGAAGCCATAAAGAAGGACTTCAACCCTTACTGCAAGCTGTGGTTCTTTATCCGAGACTTCGAGCGCCACTTCCCCAAGTGGATGAAGGGGCCGCTGGGCGATATCGACCGAGACGCAGTCACTGATGAAATAAACGTATATGCCACTGAACTCGGCAGAATGGAACGCACTCAAATGAAAGAACAAATCAGTGGCCTGGAACTCGTCCGAGCCCTCTCCGCTAAAGTCAGCGACTTCAAGCCGTACCTGCCCATCGTCCGGAACCTGCGGAACCCTGGACTGAAGGAACGCCACTGGGAAGACATAGTCGCACAGACAGGAGTGGTCGTGACGAAGCAACTGGCAGTGTCTCTGGAAGAGCTGATAAAGCTGAACATCATGGACTTCGTGGAGGTGCTGGACGAAGTGTCGGAGCGGGCTTCGAAGGAACTGGCGTTGGAGACTGCGAAGTTGAAGATGGAGAGGGAGTGGGACGAAGTGGAGTTTACGCTGGTACCGTATAAGGACACTGGGACCTTTATATTGGTCAATAATGACCCTATATGGGAGCTGCTGGATGAACATATTATGAAGACGGTGTCGATGTTTGGGTCACCGTTTATTAAATTCATGGAAAAGGACATGCTGAGCTGGAAAAACGGCCTGCTGAGAGTGCAGGATATCATTGATGAGTGGGAGAAGCTGCAGAAGACTTGGCAGTATTTGTACCCTATCTTCACACAGGATGACATAACCAAGCAGTTGTCTGTTGCGTCCAGTCGGTTTTCCCAAGTGCACAGCATGTGGGAAAGCATCATGTTCAACACCGATAGCAACAAGCACGTGCTCGACGCCTGTCTCGGCTACCCCAAGATGTTCGACCAGCTGAAATACGGCAACGAGACATTGGACATCATCCTCAGGTCCTTAAACGAGTACTTGAACTCGAAGCGAGAAGTTTTCCCCCGGTTTTACTTCCTAGCGAATGAGGAGTTGCTGGCTATTTTGAGTCAAAGTAAGGAAGTCGAGGCTGTGCAGAAGTTCGTGGTGAAGTGTTTCGAGGGCATTTACCACTTGCATTTCGGAGTGAATAAGGAAATTGAGGCCATGCAGTCTGTGGACCAGGAGGTAGTGCCCTTCGTAGAGCCTGTAGAGACTCGAACGGCAGGGAACCCTCCACATATGAAGCCAGTGGAGGAGTGGCTGAGTGAGGTGGAAAAGTCCATGAAGTCCACTTTGCGGACAAAACTAGTGGAGTGTTTGAATGACTACAAGACTACGGAGCGAGTGGAATGGCTGCTGAAGTGGCCAGCGCAGTTGATCCACACTGCGAACTTAGTGATATGGACGAGCAGAGTGACATACGCGATAGCGGAGGGGCCTGTGAGTCTGATGAAGTTGTGGGAGAGTGAATATGAGAAGTTGAACGATGTGGTGGAGTTGGTGAGGAAGGACTTGGATGAGCGGAGTCGAATTACTTTGGGCACATTGGTGGTGTTGGACGTGCATAATAAGGACGTTATTGACGCCTTACGAAGAGAGCGAGTGAAGGATGTGAACGACTTCGAGTGGATTGCCGAGTTGCGGTACTACATAGAGCGAGAAACTTGCTACGTGCGCATGATCGACACGGAGCGGGAATACGGCTACGAGTACCTGGGCAACCAGACTCGCTTGGTCATCACTCCTCTCACTGACCGCTGCTACCGCACTCTCATGGGCGCCCTGCATCTCAACCTGGGCGGGGCTCCTGAGGGGCCTGCAGGCACTGGGAAGACTGAGACCACGAAGGACCTCGCCAAAAGTTTAGGAAAGAAATGTGTGGTGTTCAACTGCTCAGACCAGCTGGACCACAGGTCAATGGCGAAGTTCTTCACAGGCCTGTGCTGCTGTGGCGCCTGGGCGTGCTTCGACGAGTTTAACCGTATCGAGCTGGAAGTGCTCTCTGTAATAGCAGAGCAAATAATGACAATTCAGAACGGAGTACTGAAGAAGGTGAAAAGCTTCCAATTCGACTCAGTAGTAATCCCGCTGGACCCGACTTGCGCCATTTTCATCACAATGAACCCTGGCTACGCCGGCAGGTCCGAATTACCCGACAATCTGAAAGCTCTGTTCCGGCCTGTGGCTATGATGATCCCCGACTACGCCCTAATTGCCGAAATCTCACTCTACTCCTTCGGCTTCAAAGACGCGAGAGCACTGGCTATCAAGTTGATCACAAGTTTGCGTCTTGCAAGTGAGCAGTTGAGTACGCAAAGTCACTATGACTATGGGATGAGAGCTGTCATTACTATCATTAAAGCCGCAGGGAATCTCAAGCGTTCTCACTCCAGCGAGCCAGAGGATGTCCTCATCCTTAGAGCTATAAATGAGAGTAACTTACCCAAATTCACGTCTGAGGACATACCGCTGTTTAAAGGCATTACGCATGACTTGTTCCCGCTCTCCAGCTCCACTGATAGGAAAGATGAGGAACTGCTGGAAGTAATGGAGAAAATCACCCGAGATTTAGGCCTATTGGCCAAGGCGGAGTTCCGCACAAAGGTAATGCAGCTGAACGACACTGTCAAAGTCCGACATGGACTTATGCTAGTAGGTTACTGTATGGCTGGGAAGTCCACAGTTATCAATATCCTCGCAGACTCGCTTTCTCATATCAAGCGGCAAGCTTTGAATCCGGACGCTCAAGAATCCACTCAGGTCCCAGATGTGAGGATGCATGTGGTGAACCCGAAGGCTGTGACGCTGGACCAGCTCTATGGCTTTCCGGACCCCAATACTCATGACTGGGTGGACGGCATTCTCTCTCACTTGATCAGAGAATGCGCCGAAGACTTGCACGACAACATGAAATGGGTAATTTTCGACGGGCCAGTGGACGCTGTATGGATCGAAAACATGAACACAGTATTAGACGATAACAAGAAGTTGTGTCTAACCAGTGGAGAAATCATCAAAATAAATCCTACAATGACACTAATGTTCGAAGTAGAAAACCTCAACCAAGCCAGTCCCGCTACTGTCAGTCGCTGCGGAATGGTCTATTTAGACCCTGACGAAGTCTTAGGCTTTCAGGTGTTAGTGGAGCGGTGGCTCAGCCTCCTCCCGAAGTTGTACCTACAGCAGGGAAATCAGGACTTTCTGCGACAGTCTCTGGGGTATTTCTTAGGGAAAATATTGGATTTTATGCAGGATCACTCCGAATTCCATCGGATTTTCACATACTCAAAAATGTGGCTTGTAAATTCCTTTTTAAGTCTCTACGACAGTCTGCTTCTTCTGGACTTCAGCCGAGAAGGCCTGGACACCGAGTTCAAAGACCAAAAAGACCGGAAAGAAGCCGAAGAGTTGCGTCTGCAGCAGGACAAAAACACAGCTTCCGACAAGTCCTCCCTGCGCAAAGGCACCACTACAATCCGCACTGTGAGGACGAATAGGAAAGGAGTCGCCGGGGAGGCGGAAAACTTACTGCACGACCAAAGGCCGAACATGCTTTCTTTACTGTTATTCGCTTGCACTTGGATATTCGGTGCTATTGCAGGCGAAGAGGAAAGACGTATTTTCGGTGAGTTTTTAACGAGTCTTATGAGTCCGATCGAAGGGGAAGTGGAATTCAATGCAGCGCTACAAGCAGTTCTGGAGAAGTTAGAGCCGTATCGAGGAATCAGTCCTTTCAGTCTCTGCTACGACTACACCTCAAGGCTTTGGCACCCTTGGAAGCAGGACTTGGAGGACTTGACTAAGGAAAACATCTCATCACTCAAAAACATATTTGTGCCTACTGAAGACACTCTCAGGTACACATTTCTAATTGAGCACACAGTCACCAGAGGCTGCAATTTGCTGATAACCGGGCCCACTGGGACAGGGAAATCCGCACTAGTGAAGCGCTTTCTCGCGGAAAAGCTGCCTCCAGGGAAGTACAAAGTCGGCATGACGGCCTTTAGCGCACAGACAAACTGCAATCAGACGCAAGACTTCGTGGAAAGCTGCTTAGTAAAGCGTCGCAAAGGCGTATACGGCCCAGAAAACGGGAAAACCTGCATAATCTTCATAGACGACTTGAACATGCCAATGAAGGAAAAGTACGGTGCACAGCCTCCTATCGAAATCCTGCGAGAAGCAATAGACAAGCGGGAGTGGTACGATATCAAGAACTGCGAAACGAAGAAGTTGGAGGATTTACAGTTTGTCGGAGCTATGGGACATCCAGGAGGGGGCAGGACGTACCTGTCTGCGAGGTTTATGCGGCATTTCCTCTTGGTCGGCTTGACGGAGTTGTCGCATGAGACGATGGAGCACGTGTTTCGCACTATTCTGTCCATAGGACTGGCGGACTACTCTTCTGTCATAGTGCCTGTAGTGTCGGTGGTCACGAGTGCCACTGTAGCGGTGTATGAGCAAGTGCTGCTCACCCTGCCTCCCACTCCTGCGAAAAGCCACTACGCCTTCAACCTTCGCGACGTGGCCAACATCTTCAAAGGACTCGTCGCAGTTCCCAACTACAAAATGAACCGAGTGCAGCTGATGTATCGCTTGTGGGTGCATGAATGTTGCCGAGTCTTCGCAGACCGACTAGTAGACGACGGCGACCGAGAGGCCTTTACAGGCATTATCAGGCAAGAACTAGCAAAATGGATGAATGTGCAACTCTCAGAAATCACCGAAGGTCGGGAACTGCTTTTCTGCCACTTTGTTGACGAACGCGTCTATCAGGAATGCACGGATTTGGACAAGTTGCGGGAAACGCTGGAACTCGCCCTGGAAGAGCACAATCTCCGCGCAGAAAAGAAGATGGACTTAGTGCTTTTCGACTTCGCTATCCACCATGTATCCAGAATCAGCCGAATTCTATGCGCTTCTCCCGGCAATGCCTTATTAATCGGAGTAGGCGGAAGCGGGAGACAGTCCTTAACCCGACTAGCAGCTTTCCTGCAGAACTACGAAATATTCCAGCTGGAAATGACCAAGAAATATGAGGTGATAGAGTGGGAGGAGGACCTGAAAAGCCTGCTTATGAAGGCGGGCGTGGAGGGCAAAATAATCATTTTTGTGCTTAGAGATGCTGATATGAAGTATAGCATTTTCCTGGAACATATCAATAGTCTGCTAAACACTGGGGAAATTCCGAATTTGCATGCGCCTGAAGAGAAGGAACTAATCCTCGAAAACCTCCGCGAAAAGCGCGGCTTTTCCATCAAATCAGAAGAAGAGCGGTGGGAAGCCTTCGTGGAGAACTGCAGGTGCAACGTCCACATGGCCATTTGCATGTCTCCAATCGGCAGTGCACTTCGTGAGAACATGCGGCAGTTCCCCTCACTTGTGAACTGCTGCACTATAGACTGGTTCACTGCTTGGCCGCCCGAGGCTTTGCAGAGTGTAGCGAAGCGGTACATCGAGGAGCACGGCCTAGTGCCAGAAGGCAGCCTAGCCTCCACAGCAGTGGACATTTGCGTCTTCTTCCACACTACCGTGTTCGAACTCACCCAAAGAGTGCTAGCTGAAAAGCGCAGATACAGCTATGTAACGCCCACCAATTACCTACAGCTGTTGCAAAGCTTAAGGGAGATTCAGGGCTTTAAGCAGGAAACCACTGGCAAAATGAGGGAAAAATATGCTGCCGGAGTCAAGAAATTGGACTACACTCAGGAATTCGTGATGTCTCTTCGAGAGGAATTGCTCATATCGAAGCCCATTTTGGAGGAAAAGACCAAACGGACCGAGGCAATCATGACGCAAATCACAAACGACACCGCAGAAGCAGATGTCACGAGGAGCATAGTGGCTGCAGAGCAGCAGGAATCCGCAAAGCAAGCCGAAGTCGCAGAGAAAATCAAAGCAGAGTGCCAAAAGGAGCTGGAACAGGCCATTCCCGAGCTGGAAGCCGCTCTCCAGTCCCTCAAAACCGTCAAAAAGCAGGACTTGGACCTGATCAAGTCCATGCAAAGGCCGCCCGTGCCCATCCGCCTCGCCCTCGAAGGCGTCGCCATCATCTACGGCATGGAGCCCGTGCCCGTGCAGGACCCCAACGACCGCACCGTAGTGACCTACGACTACTTCATAGCAGGCAAAAAGATGATGAACAACCCCAAATTCATCAAAAACCTGTCTAACTTTGAGAAGGAAAACATGACGCAGGAAATTGTGGACCTGTTGGCGCCCTATATGGAAAACCCTTTCTTTCAGCCTTCGGTCGTGCGCAATGCCAGCAGTGCGGCGGAGGGACTGTGCAAGTGGATCCGTGCGATGTACAATTTCTATGTTGTGAATCAGAGAGTGGTGCCGAAGCAGCAGGCTTTGGAGGCTGCGCAGGCTCAGATGGAAGAGAAGTTCAAACTCCTACAAGAAAAACAACTCATGCTCGAGCAAGTGGAGCAGAAAATCGAAGAACTGCGGAAGCGCTTCGACACCGAGAACTCCGAAAAGCAGAAACTAATGGCGGAAATAGAGGCCTGCGAGATCAAGCTCGAGCGAGCTTTGAGACTCACCGAGAAACTCAGCGGCGAAAGGAAGAGATGGGAAGAAATCGTGGCCCAGCTGGACATCGACATGACCAATTTGCTAGGGGATATTATCCTATCTGCGGGAGTGGTGTCCTACATGGGTCCTTTCTTCGGGATGTACAGGGAGCAGATAGTGAACGGCCAGTGGATTCCGAAGGTACTGGCACTACAGACAATTCCCTGTTCTAAGACTTTCACCCTGAAAGCCACACTAGGAGACCCGATGCTGATACAGAGGTGGATAATGAATGGACTGCCTTCTGATAAGGTTTCAGTGGAAAATGCGATTATCACCACTCGGTCTTCCCGCTGGCCGCTCATTATCGACCCGCAGAAACAGGCCAACAAGTGGCTCAAAAAGATGATCCCGGCTAACGATGAGCGACTGATAATCGCCAAACAGCAGCAGGAAGACTTCCTCAACATCCTCGAAAACGCTATATTCGTCGGCAACGTAATGCTACTGGAAGGCGTCGGCGAGGTCGTGGACCCGCGGCTCGAGCCAGTCCTGCTCAAACAGGTCGTGGAAAAGGACGGTGTGAAGGTGATCAAACTTGGAGACATGTTCAAGCAGTATGACGACAGATTTGCCTTTTACATGACTTCCACCCTGCCTAACCCTCACTACACGCCTGAAATATCCACTAAAGTCACTATCCTCAACTTCACGATCACCCAGGAAGGCCTGGCGGAGCAGTTGCTGGCGATAGTCTGCACCAATGAAATCAGGAAAGAGACGGAGGAGCGCATAAGACTCATCAGCCAAACTTCGCAGTACACCAAAAAGATGCAGGAGTTCGAAGACAAAATCCTGGAAATGCTGAAATCGGCTGGAAATGATATGCTCGAAGACGAGCAGCTGATAAATTCTCTAACTGAGTCGAAGCGAATGTCCGAAGAAGTGGAGAAAAAGCTCTCAACCGCCAGAATTACCGAACAAAGAATACTCGAAGCCCAGGAAAACTACCTCCCTGTCGCTAACCGTGGCGCCGCTCTCTACTTCTGCGTAGTGGACCTGAGCAACCTAGAGCCTATGTACGAGTACTCCATAGAGTGGTTTTACATGCTCTTCCAGCGAGGACTGGACCAGGCCGGCCGGGCCCGCGACCTGCACGACCGCATCAAGAACCTCATCCTGAAGTTCCGGGAAATCCTCTTCCAGAACACTTGCATGTCCTTGTTCGAAAAGGATAAACTGCTTTTCAGCTTTATTATGGCTGTGAAGGTTAAGTACGATGAAGGGGTCAATGTCAATGAGTGGCGTTTTCTGCTAACGGCGATATCTGGGGTGAGTGATGACTCGGGGAAAAGTGCAGAGGCGAATCCTTTGCCGGCCATTATTGAGCCGCAGATGTGGACAAGTGTGCGCGAACTTTCCCATCTCCCGAATTTCGAGAACTTGCCCAGGCAAATAGTGCAGGAAGCGGAGAAGTGGGAGAATTTCATCACTGCTTCGGAAAGGTCGACGGAAGTGGAAGCCTTTGAAGTGGTACAAAACCGGATTCCTAGGCCGTATAGTGACTCTTTGCGGTACTCTTATTTGCAGGTTTTGCTGATTATTCGAGCACTGAAAATGGAAATTCTACTGCCGGCGATCCGTTCTTTCGTGAAAAGCAGCATTGGGGAGGACTACATCTACGCCCCTTTATTTGACTTGCAAAAGGCCTATAATGAGTCGAAGACCGAAACTCCCCTCATATTCGTCCTAAGTCCAGGCAACGACCCTCAGTCCAGCCTTAAAAAGTTCGCTGAGGAGTGCAAAAGGCCGCTTCATCCGATTTCCCTGGGAAAAGACCAGGGCGAAAGAGCAGCAAAGACCATAAAAGGCGCCCTAGCAGCCGGCAGCTGGGTGCTGCTGCAGAACTGCCACTTAGCCAGCAGTTGGATGCCGGAGTTGGAAGCCTTGGTGGAGAAAATCGGAACGGACGTGGAGGAAAAGAGGGCAAATCCGAAGGATTCCGCCTATGAAAACATCAATATGGAGTTTCGACTATGGCTGACTAGCATGCCCTCTCCCCATTTCCCTATCAGTATCCTGCAAAACGGAGTGAAAATGACCAGTGAGCAGCCTAAAGGCCTGCGCAGCAACATGCTCAGCATCTACACTGCTATTCTGAACAGCAAGGAAGACATCGGCAGGTTCAACGCCGGGACTAAGACTGAGCAGTGGCACAAACTCCTGTTCGGACTCAGCTTTTTCCACGCTTTGATTAGGGAAAGACGCAAATTCGGGCCTTTGGGGTGGAACGTTTTGTATGAGTTTAGTGACAGTGACTATAGAGTCTCGCTTCGACAACTTAAGTTGATGCTGGATTCCTACCCGAAAATACCCTACAAAGCCCTCAACTACCTGATTGGCGAGTGCAACTATGGCGGCAGAGTCACTGACGACCTCGACAGACGCATCCTATCCCACCTTTTGTCAGACTTCATAGTGGAAGGCATACTGAGTGAGCAGTACCTGTTCTGCAGTCTGCAGCACTACTTCGTCCCTCCGGACAGTGTGGAAGTCCTTGAGTACCTCAAGTTCATTGAGAAACTGCCGACTGAGGACAGTCCGGAAGTGTTTGGACTGCATGAAAATGCCAACATCACCTGTGCTCGCATGGAAGCGAGTAATATGCTCACGCGGATATTGAATCAGCAGCCGAGGGCCAGTGCTTCTCAGGGTGCTGAGCGGGAAAAGCAGGAAGTGCAGTTGCTGACCGAGGAAATCATTCGCCTCCTCCCCGCCGAATACGACCTCCCAGCAATAATGCAAATCTACTCTGTGAAATACGAAGAGTCAATGAACACCGTGCTCACCCAAGAACTCGGCCGCTTCAACACTCTCACAAAGGTAGTGCGGCAGTCCCTAGCTGACATCAGCGACGCAATGGCCGGAAAGGTGATAATCACGTCCGAGTTAGAAAGCATCGTTTCTCACTTGCTCAATAACCAGGTCCCGGAAGCCTGGGCGAAGGTGTGCTACCCCTCGAAAAAGCCGCTAATGTCCTGGGTCCGAAATCTCAACGCCAGGCTCAAATTCTTCCAAAATTGGATCGATTTTGGTCCTCCGAATGTATATTGGATTTCCGGGTTTTTCTTCACTCAGGCCTTTTTGACAGGGACAATTCAAAACAATGCGAGAAAATACAGTTACCCGATTGATACTTTGGAGTTCGAATTTGCAGTGCTGGACACAGTCTTTGTGGAGGATAAGTCCGTGTCCTCGCCTGCAGACGGATGCTATGTACATGGATTGTTCCTCGAAGGCGCGAAGTGGAATAAGGCCTTAAAGGTCATAAGTGAAAGCAATCCGAGGGAGCTTTTCACTGAGTTCCCCATAATTTGGCTGAAGCCGGTGCAGAAAGGGTCGGGAACAGCCCGCAGGGCCAAGGAAAAATCGCTGTATTCCTGTCCTGTCTACAAGACCACGCAAAGAGCAGGGACCCTGTCCACTACCGGCCACTCCACCAACTACGTCCTCACCATCAAGATTCCAAGCCAGGAAAGCGAAAAGCACTGGGTGCGTAGAGGAGTGGCCATGCTTACTCAGCTAGATGACTAATAGGCGCCAGGGAAATGTACACCTTGCGAGGGAAAAGCCAGATGAAGCTCAGCATCAGGCAAAACAGCAGCATCGCGAAAATAGCCGCAAGCATGGATTTGAGTGTAGCGAACCAGTCCGTTTTGACCTGGATTTTGTCGATGTTTTTGGCTTCTGTGCGGACTTCGGACAGGTACGTGTACTGGTGAGTGGCGATAGAGGAGAGCACTTGGTGGTCTTTGCGCAGCACGTGGCCGAAGGATTGGGCAGTTTGCTTCATTTCTCTAGCGAAGTCCAGCATTTCTTGCTGCAGTTCCGACTTCAGCCGCTCAGACTCTTCGAAGGAGGGACTAGGTGGGAAGTACGCGGAGGAGGCGGACAGACCGAAGAGTTTGGACCGCAGGTCGGACAGGGGAACAGGTACATTGGGTTCTTGCTTCGTTAGCAGTCCTTTGGCTGCGGATAGAGTCTCTGAGTACTGTTTGGCTTCTTTCCTATGTAACTACTGACGGCAATAGTGACTCTTTCCCCAGTTCGAACTCCTTTTCCGCGTACAGCACTACCTGTGTAGGTCCTCACAGCCTCCCAGTCCTCCTCCCTCAACTCCCCGAGTCCCTGCTCCACTTTCCCCCTCAGTTTCCCATATAGTCGCCTCAGGTTCACTGCTGCTTTCCCCTGCATTGCTCCCCTCTTTTTACCCTTGTAATCATGGTGGATGTTATGAAAGACCCCAAGGCCACCTACTGCGAGTTCCTCATGACCGCCTTCGAAAAAATCAAACGCTCCATCAACACTCGCAAGCATAAGGAGCTGAAAGACTTGTGCACCTCTGCATCTGAGCAAGTACCGCTCGACACTGCGCCGGACGCAAATAAGTACTTCCCGATTTTCAAGCAGGCGCTGGACACGCAGAATACGAGAGTGGTGGAAGTGACGCTGTACTTCCTGCAGAAGTTGCTGGCCCATGGCTTTTTGACGGGTAACTGTGCAGATAATTGTAGGCCGGCGGGGGCAGTGGTAGCGCCCACGAGACTTCCAAGACAACTGATCGACACAGTTATCGAGTCCATATGTGCCTGCGTCCAGGAGAGAGACGACAACGTGCAACTCCAAGTGATAAAGACGCTTCTCACCGCTGTAACCAGCTTCAGCTGCGCAGTGCACGACCGAATCCTCCTCGAAGCCTTCCGCGCCTGCTATCACATCTACCTGACCTCCAAAAACCAAGTCAACCAGACCACCGCCAAAGCCACTTTGACCCAAATGCTGCACACTGTGTGCCAACGCATGGAAAGCGCTGTGGTCAAACACGAAGGTCCGAAGGACGAAGGACTGGATATAATGCTCAAAGCTATGGTCAAGCATATGGTGGACGACGTCGTTTTGCACACTGCGAAGGCGGCCAAAGCACCGGAAATCGAACATCCGTTGAGGACAGTTCCAGCAGTTCTTAACCCTGAAGATCCGCTGTACAAGATAATCTCAGTCGCAGAGGCTGAAAACGAGGAGAATGTCGCGACTGGGAAGTTCGGGTGGTGTACGAATTGCCGCAGAGCAGCGGATCTATACTGCAAAGACACCCGCATGCCAGTGTGCTCTGCAGAGTGCAAGGACGCCCAACTGAAACTTATTGAAAAGGTCAACACCCTGCTAGCCGGACAGGACGAAATTAACGAGTATTTGAACGACGCAGTCATTATTTTCAGGTCAATTTGCAAACTATCGAACAAGGAAATTCCGAACTCCCTGCCTTCGTTTACCCTTAGAAGCAAAGTCCTGTCTCTCGACCTGATCCTAGCAGTCGTGGACAACCCTGGGCCGGTTCTCTCCTCCCGCAAGGAATTCATCGAAATCATCCGCTCCATCCTATGCGAAAGCCTCGTAGCCAACTCCCTCAACAGCGAAAAGACCATTTTCACCCTGTCCCTCTCCATCTTCGTAGCACTCGTCAACAACTTCAAGGAAAAGCTGAAAATGGAAGTAGGCATCTTCCTCGAGCAAGTGCTAGTGCGCATCCTAGCGAGCGAAAACAGCAGTTTCAACCACAAATTACTGGTCTTGCAGGTATTCTTTCGTATCACTTCCAACCCCAAATTGACTGTGGAGTTGTTCTTGAACTATGACTGTGACTTGGATGAAAGGGATATTTTCAGCAGGATGATTGATATGCTGGCTAAAATTGGGCAGGGGAAGTATAGCAAGACGGAGGCGTTGCTGCCGCAGCAGGAGTCGGCTTTGCGTCTAACCGCCCTCGAAACCCTCGTCAACATCATGACCAGCCTCGTCGCCTGGATGGACACCGACCCCACCCAGCGCGACTCCATGAGTCAAAGCGACGACACCAGCGAAGAAGCGAGTTCCATACTAGAAGCCACCACTATCATCGAGCCTGACCGCTTTGAACAGCAGAAACTCCTCAAGTCGCAGCTCAGCAGGGCGGTGGCGAAGTTCAACATCAAGCCTAGTTTGGCGATTAGGTACTTGGCGACTTGTCATCAGCTGGACCCGGGGAATACGAAGGAAATTGCGCTGTTTCTGAGGAATACGACGGGGCTGAATAAGACCAAAATAGGGGAATACTTGGGCAAAGCGGATCTGGAGAGCAAGGCCGTCCTGCACGATTTCGTGTTTATGCAGGATTACAGGGAAATGGACCTTCTGCCCGCCCTGCGAACCTTCCTCAACACCTTCCGTCTGCCCGGAGAAGGCCAGCAAGTGGACCGCCTGATGGAGAAGTTCTCTGAAAAGTACTGCATCGACAACCCTGCAGCCTTTGAAACTGCTGACACTGCCTTTGTGCTGCTGTACTCCATTATTATGCTGCAGACAGATGCTAATAACCCGGGAGTCAAGAAGAAAATGACCTTTGAGGACTACCTCAAGATCACGAGAGGCATCAATAATGGCAAGGACTTGCCGAGGGAGTTCCTGGAAGATATATTTACGAGCATTAAAACCAGCCCAATTACGCTTAAAGACGATGAAGAATTGCTAATGCGTCTAGAAGGCAGCGGCAAGCGCAAAGACGAAATGTTCGAAAAAGAAAGCCAATTCATCCTCGCCACCTCCAAGGAAAGCATGGGCAAAGCCCGTCGCTCCGAATTCGTGGAAAACGCCACCATCGACTACATAAAGCCCCTCTTCGAGTCCGTCTGGCACGCTCTATTAGCCGCCTTCTCAGTGGTTTTAGAGGAGTCGCAGGACCAACAGACCTACCACCTGGCTCTAGCAGGAGTCCTGTCCTGTATTCGAATAGCTGCGAAGTTCGCAATGCACTTGGAGCTGGAAGGGTTCGTGTCCTGCCTGTCGAAGTTCACTTCTTTGCTGCTGTTGAAGGAGGAAATGACGCAGAAGAATGTGGAGTGTGTGAAGACGCTCATATATGCGGCGAAGTTGGAGGCGAATGCGCTCAGGTCGTCGTGGGGACATGTGTTGCGCTGTGTGTCGAAGCTGGATTACCTGCATTTGGTGAGTGAAGGGTCGAGGGGGGATATGTTCCTGGGTTCGCAGGCCCGTAGGCAGGAAATTACTGGTGCAGAAGAGGTCTTTTCCAGCATAAAAATGCAAGACATCGACTACCTGTTTTCCATCTCCAGCTCCCTGGACAACGAAGCCATCGTGGAGTTCGTGGAGCAGCTAGTGCTAGTGTCGCACGAGGAAATCTGGAGCGAGCAGCCTCGGATCTTCAGTCTGCAGGCCCTAGTAACTGTCGCAGACGTCAATATGAACCGAATTCGCCTAGTGTGGGGCAAAATCTGGGCCTGTCTGAAAGCCCACTTCTCCCACGCAGGCCTACACCACAACCAGTACATCGCTATGTTCGCTATCGACTCCCTCAAGCAACTCGCTATCAAGTTCCTGCAAAAGGAAGAACTGTCCAACTTCCGCTTCCAGAAGGAGTTTCTGCAGCCTTTTACCTCCATTTTGAAGGAAACCACCTCGCAGGCTGTGAAGGAACTAGTGGTGGATTGTATGACTAACCTAGTGCTGACGCTTGCAGTGAACATCAAGTCCGGGTGGCAGTGCATAGTGGACGTGTTTTTGACTGCTACTTTGGATGAAGTGCTGCTGCAGAAGATTTTCCCTGCTTTGGTGAAAATCGCAGAAAGCGAAATGGACAAAGTCTTGGAGCAATTCGGGGAAATGCTAAATTGCGTAATGAACTGCGCGATTTCCAGCAAGGAAGAAATCGCCTTAAAGGCGCTGGACCTGACCATCAACTGCGCGGAAGTGCTGTCCAAAGGCAAAGTGGACGTCTCCAGCCATTGGCACGTGCTGCTCGTCCGCCTCGCAGAGAAGCTGTCTGACGTGCGGCCGAGTGTGCAGCAGCGTGCAACCAGCGTGCTATTCAGTATACTGGAGAAGCAGACTGAAGAGTTTGGGGAGGAGCAGTGGCGGATGGTGATGGCGGAAGTGATGGTGCCGCTGTTTGACGATGCGTCCTTTTCCACGAAGTTGAACCCAGACTGGCTCAAGACTTTTCACCAGTTGCAATTAGCGTTTGTGGATATAATGGCGTCGAAGTATGCACAGTTGGCGTTTTTGCTGCCTGACTATCTCACGTCTCTCCACAATTGCGTCAAAGCTGGGGTCGAGTCCACTGCCAAAAGCGCAGTTTCTGCACTCAAATCCCTGTCTTTAAAGCTCGCTCCGCAGCTGCCGCTTAGCACCTGGCAACTCCTGTGCTCCCTCATCACCGACCTATTCAAGTCCACTGCCCCTTCCGAACTCCTCACCTGCCCTCTCGACACCCTGCTGAAGGAGCGGAAAGAAGCGCTGCCTTTCAGCACTGAAGCCTGTGTGTCGAAGTGTGTGATCCAGCTGCAGCTCCTTGCCCTGGTCAAAGAGATGCTAGAAGGGCAGTTTAGGCTCATTCCCGCGGAGCTGATTCTGGGCCTTTTGACCTCTGTGAGGGATTCCCATGCCTTCGCTGTGAGCTTCAATGAGCAAATATTGAGGAGATATGGACTGTGGAGGAGCGGATTTATGGGCGATTTGAAGACTTTACCAGGCCTCAACAGACAGCAAACCTCCGCTCTCACCCTCTACCTGACTTTCAGCTTCAAACTGCTCGAAGACTGCGAAGACATCAAGTCCGACCTAGTCTCCATGTGCAAACTCGTGATCACTGCCTACACATCCAAAGAAACCCGCACTCACAAGGAAGGCGACATCCTCGTCCAGCTCGAAAACGCCTCCATCGAGCAAGAACTGACCCTCCTCCGCCCCATTCTGTCCCAAAGCCTAGTGACCGGCATCACTCAAAGCAAGCACATGCGCTCCCTGGTGTCAGAGCTGAAGGAAGAACTGCTCAGTCTGGTGGTCAGCTCTAGTCTCGAAGTCAGAGAAGCGCTCAAGAGACTTTTACTGCTAGTGGTAGCGTAGGACTAGTAAGCGAGGGCTTTCACCCGCTCGAGGATGGAGGCAATGGACAGGGACTCAGAGGCTTGGAGCAGGGAGGTGAGCAGGGCGGAGGAGGCTGTGCCGGAGCGGAAGTGGGAGGCGGAAAGGGAGAAGGACTGCTTTGGAGTCGCATATCGACTCAGATTCTCTATCGATTCGGTCAGCTTTTTTGTGACTTCTGTCAATATCAGCGCTTTGTCCTTCGGAACTGACTCAATTAGGAGCGCTTTTTTGACAGCGGAAACAGGGATTTTCCCCTCTGCGGATAGTTTCTTTTTGAGGTCCACTAAGTCCTCTATGTCCTTTATCTCAGTGTCCATGCGAGTTGCAAGTTTCTTCAGTCCTGGCTCCTGGGGTACTCTTGGAGACGCCACTTCCCTCACAGGGTCCTCGTCCGCTCTGCGTCGGTATCTGCTCAATTCTAACTCTTTAGTCTTTAGTTGCTGCTGCATTCCCCTGATCATTTCCCTCAAAATCCCGATTTCCCTATCCTTCTCCTCCAGCACGACATTCACAGAGCCCATTTCTTCCGCTATCTTCGTCTTCGCCTTCGCATGCGTATTCTGCTCACTCGACCTAAACTTCGCAATTTCATCCTGCAGCTTCGAAATCGCCTTTTTCGCCTTTAAAATTTCCGTATCTCTCTTCCAAGCCTCATCCGCAAGTACCTTTAGTTTGGTTGCAGTGACTTTGAGCCGCTGTTCTCGTGCTGTTATGCTCGATTCTTGGCTGGATTTCTGGCTTTTGAGGATATTCGCCTGGGCTTTCAGGTCTCGAATGGTCGCCTGCAGCTTAGTTTCGACGTTTGCGACTTCTTTACGGTTGAGTTTGAGCAAGTTGATTTGACTTTGGAGGGAAAGCACCTGAGTGTTGGCCTTTTGCAGGTCGCCGTCAGTTCTGAGCAGGTCGTGTTCCATCTTGTCCACCTTCGACTTGGTCTTTTCATAGCTGTCCTGCAGGATTGAAATGCGTTTCTGCAGCCGCTCAATAGCCTCTTCCATTTGCCGCTTAATCGTGAGTTTTTCCTCCTCTAGAAACCTGATCCTTTCCAAATGAACGGATTCGGTACTAGTCGTTCTCTTCAGTTGCCCAGCCATTTCCTTCACCTGCGCCTTCAATTCCGCAATTTCTCCCTTCAACAGCATGGGGTCGTCTGGAATGCTTTTCTGCACAGTCGTAGACATCTTCAACTCATGCCTAACGCCCTGCACAATCGCTAACAGAGCATTCGGCTCAGTAGTCCCTGCAGTCAGCATGTCTTCCGCAGCTTTCAGCTTTTCCATGTTGACTCTCGATACTTCTTCCAGTATTCTCAGTCTGGAGTTTTCCTCGTTCAGTTTCTTGTTCTTGGACTGGCTTTTGGTGAATTCTGCCTTTAGTTCGTTGAAAGCGGCTTCGTTTTCCTCAGAATGGACGTTTTTGACGCTCAGTTGGTACTGCGCTGCGTTCAATTTCTCAATGTCCGCATTCTGCAGAAGTATCTTTTCGTTCAATTCCGTGTTCAGTTTGGACATTTCCCCCACGATTTTGGACAGCTGGACTATATCCTGCTTCGCGTTTTTGAGAGAATCGTCTTTGTGACTGATTGCAGAGCGGAGTTGCTCGCATTCCTCACTCAGTCCTTCCTGCATCAACTCCGAGTTTTCCTTCACTTCCGTCAATTCCTGCTGAATTGCGTTTAATTGAGAGTCCAGGTGTGCGTTTTGCTCCTCCAGACCTTGGATTTCGCGCATGAGTTTGGCCTTTTCTTCCTGGATTTGCATGATTTGGCGGTCTTTGGCGCCGTGGTTTTCCACGGAAATGCTGGCGAGCTGGGTTTCTGCGGCTTGGATTCGGGCGTTTAGCTCGTCAATTCGCTGGTCGCGGACTTGGAGTTGGCTGAGTAACTGCTTGGAGTTAGCGTCTCCGGGTAACGCTTCATCCAGCATCGCCAAAGTCCTCTCCTTCGACCTTATCTCCTCCAGCAGCTCCGCTAGTCTGTTTTCCTTGCCCTGCACTCCATCACTCAAACTGCGCGACTCATTGATGACCGACTTGGGCGTTTTGCCTTTTTTGGAAGTGGAGAGCTTGTCACTGAGACTGGTGTTGAGGTCCGGACTCAGTCTCGAGGCCTCCTCAGGGGCTTTCGAGGTCTTGCGGGTTTTGGACTATGTGGAAGTCACCATAGAGAGGGATGGAAGTAGTATGGAAGTCGGAGGAAGTAGGTGTTAGGGGTGGTAATATGAAAGCGGCTGGGTTAGAGGGAAAGGTCCCAATGCCTAGTTTCGAAGAGTTTGACTATGCGCCTTCCTTGTTAGAGGCGAAGTCGACGGCTTCCACAGCAAACGGCCGTCCAAGTGCCAATCCTGAGGACGAACAAGATACAGACGAGTCTGTGGAAGCTCGAGTAGTCCGCGGCTCTATCCTGCACCCTTCTGAGCGCTCTCTACGGGGGCGTGTTTCCCTGCATAAGAAAAGCTTCAAACAGGAACTTGAGAAACTCGGCTGCAAGGCCAATCAAATCCTGGATAAGAACCCGAACAAGGTGATTACGTCTAGAGGACCTTCGCCGGAGAGGGAGAGGGAGGAAAAGGTGTGGCTGCCTTTTCAGCGTCGCGCCCGCAGTAATTCCCCTATCCGAGAAGAGCTAAACCTGACGAAAAAGTCCCCTGCAAATCTCTTTTCCTGCCAAGGCCCTGTTAAAGCCAATAAACCAGTAGGGAAGAAGAGCGCCGTGCCTGATGCGTTCGCAGGCGTATTAGACGAGGAAGAGCGAATTTCCTCACTGAACGAAGACGAGGAATTGGAGACTTTGAAGCTCGAGTATTCGCGATTATTGGAGCAAACGGCTTGCGGTAAGGAAGAAACGAAGGCTGAAGAGGCTGGTAAGCAGGGGAAAGGACGGAAATCCAAGATTACTTTCATGTAATAAGTGGTGGCTTGGAGGAAGGGCGTATAATTGCTATAGGGGCGTTTCTGTGAGGAACTTATTGGTCCGCTTTTCCCTATTGATGTAAGCAAAGAAGCAATTTTCATAGTTAAAAGTACTACTGAAATTCCCATCAATGGAACTAAAGTGGGTTCGTTAGAGCCAATCTACGTCCTTCACCCGTTCATCCGCCTCCACACGCTGCACCAGGCTAGGACCCAGCGAGGCCTTCGCCGCTTCATAGATTTGATGCTCCTCCGGAGTCATTTCCTTGAGTTTCAGCAGTCTAAGCGGCGAATCCACGTCTTTCGCCAGGAAAAACCATATATTGAGGTAGTGATTTTGCCCTATAAACTGCACATAAGGCGGACTCTTGTGAAAAGCCGGAAACAGGTATATAGCCGGAGCACTGCCTATAGCAATGCCCCTCGGCAGTACTTCCGTGCCTACATCAAACCTATACATGTGGACTGAGTCTGCACCCAGGTCAGTAAGTCTGGCCTTGAGCGCTGCTACTGACTGGGCGATTGCGCGAGTGCGCTCGACTGTGTCTTTGCTGGAGTCGGTGGAGGAGTAGAAGAAGACGCATGTGTCTTGTCCCTCAGTGAGGACTTTGTCTTGGAAAGAAGCCCGGCTTAGGCCTGGAATCAGCCCTAAAATGGTCTCAATTTCGTATACTGATTTGGAGGCGATTTTCGGGGAAGGCCGCGGAATCAGCCGATTTTCCCTAAAGTCGCTCACGAATCGGTTCAAGTTTTCATACGTGAAAGGCGCACTTTCGTCCATAGGGAAAACCCGCTCGTCCTGCAGGTTAAAAGCCGCTGCAGGCAGCTTATCCGTCATCAGTCCCAACTCCTTCCTTTTCTCCCTATTCACCTCAGAGCTCCCATCGACCCAGGCAATAGAAACCGCGCCCCAGTGGTTTTCCGCCACCTTCCTGGCGCTTTCCAAGTGGTCGTCCTGCTCCAAAGTCCTCACGTTCAGGAACAAAAGCAGCATCGGAAGTCCAATTCGGTGGTAAATAGGCAAGGAATTGATAGTCAGTTCGTCCACTAGCTCCAGGGAGTTCAGTAGAACCCAGAAATAAGTGTCTGTGTCGGTCGATTTGGTGGCTAAGTCGAGGGTTTTGGCGAGACCTGAGGGCTTGCGGACCATTATGGAGTCGTAAAATTGGATGCTTCGCTGCGCTTTTAGCCGTTTGAGCAAGTTTCGGTCTGCGATGAGGGCGACTTCGTAGGCGCCTGTGCTTGCTAGGTGATAGGAAATGGCCTCGAATTGGGCGAAATCGGAGTCTAAATCCCTATCTCCGTCATAAATAAGTCCCAAAACCCGCCTAATTCTCCGCTTATCTGCCCAAAACTTTCCAAAGTCCTCCTCACTTTCGAGCGTTTTGTAGGGTTTTAGCATCCTTTCGACGAATAAGTACATAATGTAGCCGTTGGCTTCCTCTACGTAGGGGTAAAAGACCTCTTTGTGCACATAGTAGAGTTTGGGCACTTCCTCCACACTGCCTACGTACTTGCGGATGTAGTCGGCTGTCTTCACATCCGCTCTCACAAATGTGACTTTTTTCTCCATTTCCGCCAGTCTCGCCAGCATGGCCGAGTACTTGTCCTCATACAGACAGCAAGCAGAGCACCACCCCGCCGAAAGGCCCAGCAAAAAGGGCTCTTCGGACTTGAGGAGGGTCCGCAGGTGCTTTTCCGAGGTGAGGTTGAAGTCTCCGGCTGAGAAGTTAGGCTGGGAACAGTGGGGCTGGGCAGAAACTAGCGTCAGCAGCCATAGAGGCCACATTTTAGCTATGTACACGTGTCCATCCCTCTTCTCTACTCCCACCACTGCCTTTTCACTTCGATCAAACGCACAAAGTCAAGTCTGTGCACATTTGGTGTTTGATTGTCTTCAAGTTCCACATTCATTGAAGCCTTGAAGTGGCTATTTGCACAAGAAATACTCAGGAAAAGGCAACTTAGGCCAGCGAAGTGCTAGCCCCGAAACCAGCCTTTCTGCTTTACTCCCTACTTAGGACTGCTCAACTCTCTGAAAGCCGGGCGTGAACGCGTCCTCCTGAGCCGCACGCCTCTTTTCATACAAAGTCCAGCCGAACAGACCCAGAATCAACGCCACCAGTAGTCCGTTCAGCACCCACCACTCGAGGTCCACCACATCCTGCAGTTCCATTACCACTGCACTACATACCTACTTAGCTCGGTTGCACATATAAGCATGGGGTGTGATCAGTGCAGGGAGAGATGTCCGGATGAAGAGTTGCTGTTGAGGGAGAGGCAGGCGCTTCTCCGCTTTAACCTCGTGAAAGCCAAGACTCTCTACGAGACTTTCACCCTCCTATCTCGCAGCGGCGTCCTGAACGCCAAAGCCTTCGAAGACGCAGTCTCCCAACTCCGCCTCTGCACCAGCTCCCCAGCCCAGCCCGGCCTCCTAGAGCAGTTCTACTCAAGTTTACAGGAAAACGACGGAGTCCCAATGCGGACTTTACAGCTCTTAGCAGTGCTGCTCGGCTCCAGTCTGCCCTTCGAAAGAGCCACTCTGCTATTCCAAATCTATGACTCGGACTACACCCTGCAGCTGTCCAGAGCCACTGTGCAGCAGTTAGTCTCGGAAGTCACGCATTTGGCAGTGGACTTGGTGGGACAGTTGGCCTCGGGGGAGCAGCAAGTCAACATGCAGCGGTACTTCGCAGACCTGAAGGCAGCGAAAGAGGAATACACCCAGGCGAGGATAGTGGATATCGTCGGGGAAAAGACTTCTGTGAGTCGGGAGGAGTTTATAGGCCGGTTTAGTGGGAATTCGGCCTGTCAAAGCCTGCTCCAGGCGCAAACACTGAGAGTGGCTTTGTTTGAACTGAGGAAAGAGCAGTTAGTCAAGCGCAGGGCGAAGGTGCCGCCGGGTCTGTCCCTCACTGCCACTCCGCGCTCAGAATAGCCATATTAGGCCTCCAAATAGGGGAAAACCAGTGAACTCATTGTAAGTCAGGGACAATTTGGAGCGTTAAAGGCAATTTTTGCCTTGTTTTGAAGCAAACACGAGGGTTTCCCCACATATCCTTTGACTATTCCCATACAATAACCTAAATAGGCCAGTTTGCAGCCCAATATAGACCCTACTCTACCTTAATTCACCTACTCATGACCCTCCCCCGTCCCCTCGCAAGCGCCTTAATGCGCTGAGCGCTCCTCTCTATCCAGTTAACCAGCTCCGCCACCGCCCCCGCACAGTCCTTCTCCTTAAACACCTGCATCGCCACTCCCACCAGCGCAATAACGAACTCCTCCCTGCTCATCAACTCACTGAAAGCGTCTCTTTGGGACAGGCGGAAGTAGTGCACGGCTTCCCGCTTCGACATCAGCTCTGGCACAATGTGGCTTTCTGTGGCCATGCGGAGGAAGTCGCAGAGGGGCATTTGGCCGGAGCAGTTGGTTTTGGGACTGCGGAAGGCGGAGTAGAGGAGGTCGGTGAGGGTCTGAGCACGGCGGAGTTCCATTTGGACGTTGACGTCTTGTAGGGCTGTTCGTAGGGAGGAGCCTGTTAGGGTGGTCTTTTGGACGCCTGCAGCAGGCACGATTGTCTCGGTAACTAGGCGTTCTAGGGCTGGGGAGCCATATTTGCGCTTGGACAGGTCGCATAGGATCTGGACCCACCTCCAGAAGGTGATGTTTTTGCCCTTGTTCTTGTGGCAGAACAGGACATCTGCTTGCGCCTGCGAGCAGATGCCTGGCACCAGTCCCGTGTCCCTGAGAAACCTGTGAAACTGCGCCAATTCCATCCGGTCCAGGACCGCCAAAGTCTGTATACTCGCATATTGCTGAAACAAGTCTCTGATAGTCTCTGTATGGCAGGTACTTATAGTGGCTTCTGAGGATATTTCCCGGCCGTCTTCTGACCCTGCGGAGCCTTTGGGAGACATGCACCCTGGACTGTCGATTTGCCCACTTAGCACTGAGGAGTCCCCAGAGAGATTCAGAACTCGGGAGTAGGCTTCTTCGAATGAAGCTTTGAGCGTCTTGTACTGCTGCTGGAGCTGGACTAGCTCTTTGGTCTTCTCCGCTATTGCTTTGGATGGAGTGAAAGACTGGGTGGATGGACGTGCCATTGCAACGACAAGACAATGGGCTGGTATATAAAAGTTGGAAATATGAAAGACAGCAGACATCGAAGAGAGCGTAGTTTGGGCTTTGCCTCCCCCTCTACAAGTGCAAATCAACGGGCGAATCGAGGCTCTCCGCCGCCTTTAAAAGGCATACTCAGGAAGACCTCTCGCTTTGACCAGACTTCCAAGCCTCCCATTGTCCCTGGGAAGGGGCCGACCCTGGCAGGAGACCTGTCTACTAGTGATGCAACTGAGCAGCGGTTGGAACCTGTGGTCATTCCAATAAGTCAGGACAAGTTGCTGCTTGTGGCTGTTGGGAAGGCGATGGAGACGGTTAGGGAGAACCTGGAAAGGCAAGAAAGAGAGCGAATGGAAGCCAGAAAAGAGCGAATGGCGGCAGCAATGCAGGCCCTAGCGACTATGAAAATGCCGGGAAAGGACGAGGACCAGTCGTTAGTAGTGCTGGAAGACAGTGGCAGTGAGACAGAGCGAGGAGAAGTGTCAAGCAACCGCCCCTCCCTCCGCCTGGCCATCCAAACCTACGCTCCTTCCCAGCACCAAAGTGACTTATTGGCCTTAGTGGAAGCCAACGGAACGCCCAGACTCAGTCTCCTCATGCAAGAAAAGGAAGTTACCGGCCTCTACACCCAGACTCAAGGCGGCTGGAAAAAGCTATACGGCGGCAAAGAAGCCCCTGCAGCCGTCGAACCAATGCAAGTCTCAGAATGCTACCAAGTCCACAACCGCGATTTAGCCCCTATCAGCAAGAAGTGTCTGTGGCGGGCTGACGTGTTCACTCTGTAGCTAACTGTTTACTAAGCGCTGGCCTTCAGCACAGACACTAGCCAGTCCATGCCCTCGGCTATGCCGTCGCCCCGCACTGCCGAGGCGCCGAAGATGCTCCATTGTCTGGTCTTGAGGTTCACGAGGCCGAGACGCTCGCTGACTTCGGAGTGGCTCATTGGGTTGGGCAGGTCTTGCTTGTTCGCGAAGATTAGGAGAGGGACGGTTCTGAGGTCTTCTTCCTGCAGCAAAGTGACCAGTTCATTCCTGCACAGGTCAATTCTGTCCCTATCCACACTGTCCACCACATACACAATCCCACTAGTGTTGGGGTAGTAGCAGCGCCAGAAAGGCCGAATATTGCCCTGTCCGCCCAAGTCCCAAACCTGCAGCTTGAGGTTGTGATAGACGATAGTCTCGACGTTGAAGCCAATTGCTGTGTGGCGCTTACTGGGGACTGTTTCGATCACTTCCCCGAGTTGCAGCTTGTACAGGATCGTCGTTTTCCCTGCGTTGTCCAGGCCGAGGATCAGGATGCGGATTTCCCGCTTGCCGAAAAGCGCTGCGAAGAGACGGGAGAAGACGAGACCCATTGCCAAATGCCTATATTTGCTCATCACGGCTGAATAGGGGACTATAGGACGCTTCCTTCTCTCGTTCTCTATGGACTTTGAGTCTTCTTTTCCTCCTCTCTAGGTAGATGTACGTCCCCGAGCCCAGGAAGCATACCAAGTACACCCCTGCGCCCGTCCCCGCCACCCAAGTACTCCTCGGCTTGTCATCTACCTTCAAGTACTCCACTTCCAGCACACACAGCACTGACACATAGGCTAGCAGCAGTGCGCCGCTGAGAGATAATAAGCAGCAGTACCAGGCGAAACAGCTTCTCCACTGCATTTAATATCAGTGATTTTATGTGCATGTGTATTTCTTTCAAGCATGGATTGCATGCATAAAGACTATATCTGCGCATTACTTCCTGACCTCTAGGATTAAGCTTCAGGCTTGTAGGGATTTCTGCCGCAGGCTGGACATCTGGGCAACTTTCCGCATGTCCGAAGCCACTGCTCTTTGCAGTCTGCATGGTAGAGATGACCACAAAAGTTCTTTTAACTTTGGCTTGCAGACTGACTAGTGCTCACCAGTCTAGACAGATCAGGCAAATAGGAGGAGGTTCTGTGCTGGTAAGTTCGGGTTGATAGGGAGGGATACCTAAGGAAGGGGAAGTGGCTGGGCGGGAAGAGACACTGACTTCTAACCGTTTCTCCACAGGCAAAAACTGCCCATCCGTCTCCGCTCTCCCGCCTTCCCGTCTTTGCCTTCTTTTCACTCTTCTGCACCAACAGAGCAGCTCGCAAATACACACAAGCACCAGGCTGACTAGTCCCTACACTGCTCCTATCACTGAGGCAATCACAACGTGTAGTGCTGAGAAATGGTCTGATGGACATGTGCTGACTCGGGAGTTGGGAGTGCAGCTTGAGGTGGAATTGAATGGGCTGGTCATTCTATCAATGAACATTTAAAGGGAGAGGATAGAAACAGTGGATATTGGGAAAGGCGATATGCGGATATAATTGGGGGCTGAAGACACTGCCTTATTTTGGAAGATATATAAAGGACTTGCAAATGCAGATCTGTGGAGAGGCTTGAGGAAATCGACTGATTGACGGAACTTATTTCTCTATAATTTCGCTAATGTCTTCCGAAGTTCCCGCCTGTTGTAAGCTATTTTAAGCAAACTCCACTGATAAATAGAATAGCAACTCGTCCTCAGACATTGGCAGGAACTTCAGGGCTCAACCCTCCCCTCTCTATTATGTCATATGAAAAGATAAAACAGACCTGATACGCAATAGGCAATTATGTGTACGAGTACTTTCTTCAGTTTTAAATTCGACGAACTAAACCGATTACAACTTGGCCAAAGGAAATCGCATAGAGAATTGGACTATACTTGTAAGTACTTTGAATAGGTTATTTTAAGGTATATGGCGCATCTATTACTATATGAATAAATACTATGTGAAACCTGTTTCTCGATAATAGTAATGAAAATCAGCAATATGAGTGGATGTGGAGGGTAAGTTAGAAACAATAAAAAGCACATCCCAACGGTCTGCTCCTTTGACCCTTCCTATCTAGTAATAGGATATGGTAGATTCGGCTGTTCAGATCGAGATATAGTCAGAAAAGGGAACACAGGGTCGCTAACTATAGAGAATCCTAATACATTACACCTCACAGTAGTACTCCTTTTTATTATTGGCTATATTTATATTCTCGATTTTGACTTCTCTCAATAGCCACAATTCTGTTTCTACCGTCTTTGTGACTGGTGTGGGTCAGCCACGACTTCATCCCCTTCTTTTATATTGGCATTTTCCCCTGTCTTTAACTTTCACATAATTTCCAACTTCTTCAGATTCCTACTCGTTTTCTTGATATCTTTGACTGCGTCTGGGTCAATTTGGACTGGCTGCCCGCCACCTCTTTAAACCAAAACCTGAATTTCTCATCCCATCGAAGCTACTCTTTATACCTATGTATAAGGAGGCCTTCCCCGTCATCTTAATACTCCTAGTTGGGTTGATGAGTTACTGATCACTTCTATTCCCAGGACTGCTTGCTTTGCAGCTACGAGTGATGTTCCTTCTGGTA